>CAJDTT010000022.1_pt1 | contig 32898 bp, 27 predicted proteins | sample 7389841 | NCBI WGS metagenome assembly CAJDTT01 (sample SAMEA7055655, study PRJEB34461) | soil metagenome | biome: terrestrial ecosystem; feature: Peninsula; material: soil | place: Antarctica | collected 2016
GGTGCGTACCTCGCCGAGGTTGAGTACGGCGATGAGCCCAACCAGAAGTACGACGCTGCACAGCCAGATGACGATGTCCGAGCGGCTGCGGTCCGGGCTCTGGCTGACGTGCTCGATCCGCTCACGCACGATGCGCGGAATGCGCGGGGGCGGTTCGCCCCTTGGCGTCGAAGATTGGGTGTCCGGTCGCATGGCAGTGGCTGCGTCCTCCAGGTAGGCGCCTAGCGGCGGTGCGGTCGGATCGATTAGGTGATTACAAAGTTAGCAGCGGCGTGCGCTGACACGTGTCAGGTGACGGCGCGGATGATGAGGACAAGCGATGAGATCACCGACAGGCCCAGTACCGCGGCGCGGGTCTTGTTGAGATCGAGATGGCGACGCAGCCAGACCGCGAGCGCAAAGCCGGCGATCACGAACGGCAAGAAGATCAGCGCGAACTGTCCCTGCCGAGCGGTCAGCTGGCCGACCGCCAGCAAGGCCCCGATCGAGAAGATATTGCCGACCAGGAAGTACACCGCGAGGGTGGAGCGTACGACGCCCGGATGCTGGTTCTGGTAGACCAGCGCGATCGGGGGGCCACCGATCGAGGTAGCGGTCGCGCCGGCTCCGCTGATGAAACCCGCCGCGAGTAAGTTGCCTGGCCGTGGCGTCGGCCGCCAGCGAATCAGGCTCACGGCCGCGGCCGCGAGCACCATGGTCGCGAGCGCGAACCCGAGCACGTCGGGGGTGACCACCACGACGAGCCAACTGCCGAGGGCCGTACCGACCAACCGGCCCGGAAACGCCCAGGCGAGGCCGGTCCAGTCAATATCCGCGTGCTCCCGGATCAGGGTGATGACGGGAAGCAGGGCAGCCACCAGAATCATCGACCCCGGCATCAAGCCGGGATCGACGATCATCAGTATCGGTGCGGCGACCAGCGAGATGCCCAACCCGACGCTGCCCTGTACAACCGAGCCCGCCAAGATGCCGATCCCGCCGATGAGGACAACCCAATGTGTCGCCAATAGCTCGTCGCCAACAGCCAGCGGTTGGGTGCTACTTGGTCAGCAGCGAGCGCAGCACATATTGCAGAATGCCGCCGTGCCGGAAGTAGTCCGCCTCGCCCGGCGTGTCGATGCGTACGACGGCGTCGAACGACTTGTCGCCCGCGGTCACCTTGACCGTGCGCGGCACCGAACCGTCGTTGAGCGCGGTAACGCCGCTGATCGCGAACTCCTCGTCGCCCTTGAGACCAAGTGACTCGGCGTTCTGACCCTCGGAGTACTGCAGTGGCAGCACGCCCATCCCGATCAGGTTGGAGCGGTGGATTCGTTCATACGACTCCGCGATGACCGCCGTGACGCCGAGCAGCGCCGTACCCTTGGCCGCCCAGTCGCGGGACGAACCGGAGCCGTACTCCTTGCCCGCGAGGATGACCAGCGGTACGCCCGCTGCGGCGTACGCCTCGGATGCCTCGTAGATCGTCGTCTGCTCGCCGTCGGCCAGCCAGTTGCGGGTGAAGCCGCCCTGCACGTTGTCCAGCAGCTCGTTACGCAGTCGGATGTTGCCGAACGTGCCGCGGATCATGACCTCGTGATTGCCGCGGCGTGAGCCGTAGCTGTTGAAGTCGAGCCGCTTGACCCCGTGCTCCTGCAGGTATTTGCCGGCAGGGGAGTCGCCCTTGATCGCACCGGCCGGGGAGATGTGGTCGGTGGTGACCGAATCGCCCAGCAGCGCGAGTACCCGAGCACCGCTGATGTCCTCAACTGGTGCCGGCTTCTCAGGCATACCTTCGAAGTACGGTGGACGGCGTACGTACGTCGAATCCGGGTCCCACTCGAAAATGTCGCCGGTGGGGGTCGGCAGCGACTGCCACCGTTCGTCGCCGGCGAAGACATCGGCGTAGTCCGTGGAGAACATCTCCGAGCTGATCGCCTGGTCCATGACCGTCTGAACTTCCTGCGGCGACGGCCAGATGTCGTGCAGGAAGACCGGCTTGCCGTCGGTGTCGTTACCGAGTGGCTCGGTGGTCAGATCGAGATCCATCGTGCCGGCGATCGCGTAGGCGACGACCAGCGGAGGGGAGGCCAGGTAGTTCATCTTGACGTCCGGGTTGATCCGGCCCTCGAAGTTACGGTTGCCCGACAGCACCGAGGTGACCGACAGGTCTGCTTCGTTGACGGCGGCCGAGACTGCCTCGGGAAGCGGACCGGAGTTGCCGATGCAGGTCGTGCAGCCGTAGCCAACGAGGTAGAAGCCGAGCTTCTCCAGGTAGGGCGTAAGACCGGCGCGCTCGTAGTAGTCCATGACCACCTTGGAGCCGGGCGCAAGGGTGGTTTTGACCCATGGTTTGCGGGTCAGTCCGCGGTCGACCGCCTTTTTTGCCAGCAACGCGGCGGCCAGCATGACCGACGGGTTGGAGGTGTTCGTGCATGAGGTGATAGCGGCGATGACTACGGCGCCGTGGTCGATCTCGGTTTCGGTGCCGTCTTCCATGGTGACTTTGGTCGGCCGCGAAATGCGGGTCGTGGTGCTGCCGTCGTGGCTGGGCTTGCCGTTGGTGCCCTGTGGGCTGTCCGGCGTGGGCGGGTCGCTGGCGGGGAAACTGTCGCCGAGCGTCGAGTCGCCTTCGCGGTGGTCGACATACGCCGGGAGCACCTCACGGAATGAGTTCTTAGCGTTGCTCAGCGCGATCCGATCCTGGGGACGCTTCGGGCCGGCGATCGACGGTACGACGGTGCCGAGATCCAGTTCGAGATATTCGGAGAACGCCGGCTCCTTGGCCGTGTCGTGCCAGAGCCCCTGGTGCTTGGCATATGCCTCGACCAGCGCGACATGCTCGGTGGAGCGACCGGTGAAGGTCAGGTAGCGGATCGTCTCATCGTCGATCGGGAAGATCGCCGCGGTGGAGCCAAACTCGGGGCTCATGTTGCCGATGGTCGCGCGGTTGGCGAGCGTGACGGAGCCCACGCCTTCGCCGTAGAACTCGACGAACTTACCGACAACGCCGTGCTCCCGCAGCATCTCGGTGATCGTGAGAACAAGGTCGGTCGCGGTAGCGCCGTCCGGCAGTTCACCACTGAGCTTGAATCCGACCACGCGGGGAATCAGCATGCTGACCGGCTGGCCGAGCATCGCGGCCTCGGCCTCGATACCACCGACGCCCCAGCCGAGTACGCCGAGACCGTTGACCATCGTTGTGTGTGAGTCGGTGCCGACGAGCGTGTCGGGGTAGGCCTGACCATTGCGTGCAAAGACGGTACGCGCCAGGTGTTCGATGTTGACCTGGTGCACGATGCCGGTGCCGGGCGGGACGACCTTGAATTCATCGAACGCGCTCTGACCCCAGCGCAGGAACTGGTAGCGCTCCTTGTTGCGCTGGTACTCGAGGTCGACGTTGGCTTCGAACGCGTCCGCGCGACCGAAAACATCAGCGATGACCGAGTGGTCAATTACGAGCTCGGAGGGCGCCAGGGGGTTGATCTTGGAGGTGTCGCCACCGAGCTCGCCGACCGCTTCACGCATGGTGGCAAGGTCCACTACGCACGGAACGCCGGTGAAGTCCTGCATGATCACACGTGCTGGGGTGAACTGAATCTCGGTGTCCGGCTCGGCCGCGGGGTCCCAGTTGCCGATAGCCTGGATCTGCTCCGCGGTGACGTTTTTACCGTCTTCAGTGCGTAGTAGGTTCTCAAGCAGTACCTTCAAGCTATACGGGAGTTTTTCGGACCCCTTGACGGCGCTTAACTCAAAAATCTCGTAATCGGCGTTATCAACCGACAACGTCGATTTCGCGCCGAAGCTGTCCTTGCTCGCGTTGGTCACTGCGATCTCCTTACACCATTCACTTTTAACGCAAATGCGCCTTGTCCATCTTCCCCTATACCGCGACTGAACACCGGAGCGGGGCTTGTCTAGCCAGCCACATCAGCAGTGCTCGCTCGTGGCATTGAAAGGCCCGCGGAAGCGCTATGTAGGATTTTCGCGTCGACGAGCCTAGGGTCTACTAAGCCCTTCGCACGCAGCGGGTTCCATCCGTGCAAACCGCCGCACGAGTGACTGTGCGAGATAAGTCCAACATGCCAACCGGGAGCACCACCATCGACGGGATCCAGCGCCAGCGAGAGCTGCTCGTGCGTCATACGCGTTACGGACTGCTTGCGGCATATGCACTCGTCTTAGTCGTGTCGATCCTGATGTACGGCGTACCGCTGGACCGTCTCGGAATCACCCTCTGGGTGCTGTCCGGCCTCGCGGTCTACTCCTTCGGTCGGGGGCTCCGCTACTTCACGCGGGTTCTTGTCGACTGGACTCCCTTTACCGCCATCCTGTTTTTGTACGACTACACCAGGGGCATGGCCGACTCGCTTGGCATGCCGGTCCACGTGACTGAGCCGATCGCCGCCGACCGATTGATGTTTGGCGGCGTACCGACTGAGTGGCTGCAGGCGCATTTCTACACGCCCGGTTACGCACACTGGTACGACGTATTCGTCACTCTTATCTACATCAGCCACTTCTTCACGACGCCGGTCATTGCGATCGTGCTCTGGATACGCAGTCGGGACCGGTTCAGGGCCTGGATCGGGGTCGTACTGGCGATGGCGCTGGCGGGGCTTGCGACGTACATCCTCTTTCCGATGGCGCCGCCGTGGTTCGCCGCGCATGCGGGCTACCTGGATCACGTGAGTCGCATTTCCGGCCTGGGCTGGAACTATCTTGGGCTCACGGTGGCCCGCCGCGTCGTCGACGCGGGCCAGACACTCTCTAACGACGTCGCGGCCATGCCGTCACTACACACCGGCTTTGCCGCGCTCGCCGTCGGGTTCTTCATGATCCGGGCTTCGTGGTGGCGGCGAATTTTGCTGAGCCTCTATCCGCTGGCAATGGGTTTGGCGCTGGTGTACTCGGGCGAGCATTACGTGATCGACGTCCTCGCCGGAATCGCCTACGCCGTGGCGATAATCGCCGTCTGGCAGCTCGGCGTCTGGTGGCGAGCTAGATCTAATGCCGACAAGGCACAGGTCAATCTCAATGACGCGGTGGGGATCGAAAACGTGACTCCGGTCCACTAACGTGTGGGGTAGGTAACTTGCCCACGGAGGTCTTATGCGCACACCACTTACTCTCGCCAACTTCATCGACCGCGCGGAGTCCATTTACCGTGACCGCCCGGCGATCATCGACGAACCGGACCAGCCGGCGGCCCCGCTCAACATCACGTACGGCGAGCTCGCCCGACGTGCTCGGGCGATCCAGGCCGGCCTCGACGAACTGGGAATCGGAGAGGGGGAGCGGGTAGGCATTGTCAGCCACAACGCGGGCCGGCTCTTCGAACTCTTTTTCGCCGTACCCACCAGCGGCCGCATCTTCGTGCCGATCAACTTTCGGCTGCGTCCTGACGAAGTGCAGTTCATCGTCGAACACAGCGGCTGTTCGGTGCTCCTTGTGGACGAGGAGCTGGCCGAGTCGCTCAAGGGGGTCCGCGTGCCGCACAAGTTCGTCGTCGGCAAGGAAAGCGACGACGCGCTGCTGCGGTTTGACATCGAGCCGCGTCCGTGGCGCAATATCGACGAGGATGCGTTCGCGACGATTAACTACACCAGCGGAACGACCGCTAACCCCAAGGGCGTCGTACAGACTCACCGCTCCTTGTGGGTCAATGCGGTGACGTTCGCGATGCACATGGGCATTAACGACCGTGACGTATATATGCACACGCTGCCGATGTTCCATTGCAATGGCTGGGGCCTGCCGTTTGCCACCACCGCATTCGGAGTACCCCAGATCGTCTTGCGCAAGGTCGACGGCGCCGAGATCCTGCGCCGGGTCCAGCAACACGGGGTCACGCTGATGGCCGGCGCTCCAGCGGTCTGGAACATGACGCTCGACGCGGCCGCAGACTATGAAGAGGGCCAGGTGCCCGGCGACGGTACGACGCGCATCATCGTTGCCGGTGCGGCCCCGCCGACCAAGACCATCCAGCGGGTGGAGCATGAGCTTGGCTGGGAGTTCAATCAAATCTACGGGCTGACCGAAACTTCACCGCTGATCACGGTCAACCGCACACGCAAGGAAGACCTCGACAAGTCGCCTGAAGAGCGCGCGAAGCTACTTGGCAGGGCCGGCGCGCCGACGCTGGGCACCAGTTTCACGACGGCCGACGACGGTGAGGTCTACGTCCGCTCCAATGTCTGCCTCGACCACTACTGGGAGAATCCCGTGGCGACCGACGAGGCGCTCGAGGGCGGTTGGTTCCACACCGGCGACGGCGGGTCGATCGGCAGTGACGGTTATATCAGCATCGCCGACCGGAAGAAGGACATCATCATCACCGGTGGTGAGAATGTCTCCTCGCTGGAAGTCGAGGATGCGGTGTTCTCGCACCCCGCCGTTGCGGAGGTCGCGGTGATCGGCGTACCCGATGAGAAGTGGGGCGAGACCATCAAGGCGCTGGTCGTGATCAATCCTGGGGCCGAGGTCACCGAGGCAGAGATCATCGCGCACTGCAAGAAACTACTGGCCGGCTACAAGGCCCCGACAACCGTAGAGTTCCGTGAGGAAATCCCACGCACGGCGACCGGGAAGATCCAGAAGTTCAAGCTGCGGCAGGCATTCTGGGAAGGCCGTGAACGCCAGATCAACTAGCGGCTGTCCCTTACCGAAACCAAACGATCTATTTAACGGGTGTTCCGACGCGTGACGGCGTTGGGACGCCCGTTGTTTATGCGTCGAAAGTGATAGATGAATCACACGTGTCGCTAGTTATTGAATGAAACTACTGGTGTTATCGATGCGCAAGTGGCAAGGTCTCCTTTGCTCGCTCTTCCCGCGGGTGAACACGTGTCACGGGCTGAGGTCTGGCTCGGAAAGGTTTCCACTTGTCACGACGTAGCCCTAGCCGCCGGCGCGCAGTGCGCCGGCGCATTATCGCCGCGATCGCGAGCACCGTCGCAGGTGCAGTGTTCCTGGCGGTCGCCGCGCCGGCCTCAGCGTTGCCACCTCCCCCTCCTAATCCTTCCGATAGTCAGCTCAACGGCGCGGCCGCCCAGAAGTCGGCGGTCACTGCCCAGGTCGAGCAGCTTTCTGCGCAACTCGCGCAGGCGCAGGCGCAGTTGGCCCAGATGCAGACGCAGCTGCAAATGGAGCAAGAGCTTTACAACAAAGCCGTGGTCGACGTACAGATGGCCACGGACAAGGCCGCACAGACGGCCGCGGACGTACAGACCGCCAACACGCAGGTAGATGCCGCAACCGCGCAGGTCGCGGACTTCGCGCGCTCCAGCTATATCCACGGCAGCACCCTCGACAGCACCCTCGTGCTGCTCGATGCCGACGGGCCGGCTCAGCTCGTCGAGCAGGCTGGGTTCCTCGACGCCATCGGCGCCCAGAACAACCAGGTGCTGGACGGGCTCAAGGTCGCCAAGGTCGCCAAGGCGAACGCCGACTCGGCGGCGCGCCAAGCAGTCATCGAGATGTCCGTCGCGGAGGCTAACGCCAAACAGTCCAAAGAGGACGCGGAATCCTCGGTCGCGCAGTCGGCTACCGCGATGCAGCAGGCGCAGGCGAGTCAGGCGCAAACCGAGGCCGCGCTTCAAGCCGCGCAGGCGCAGCTGGCTGACCTACAAGGCCAGCGCGCGCAGTACAACACGTGGTTAGAGCAGAAGAAGGCCGAGGAAGCGGCGGCGGCAGCAGCCGCAGCCGCGGCAGCCGCCCAGGCGGCGGCACAGGCTAAGGCGGCGGCACAAGCCCAAGCGCAGGCACAGGCGCAGGCACAGGCGCAAGCCCAGGCGCAGGCGGCCGCCCCGGCGAAACAGCCGAGATCGTCGGGACCCTCATCAAGCGGGCCGTCCTACCAACCGGCCAGCAGCCCGGCGCCCAGCTATGGCGGCGGCTGGAGCCCGCAGAAGGGGCAGGCGGCGGCCAACGCGGCGCTGCAGTGGCTCGGCACTATCTATGCGTGGGGCGGGGGCACGGCGAGCGGGCCATCGCGCGGCGTGTCCGATGGCGGCGTGGCCGATTCGTACGGCGACTACAACAAGATCGGCTTCGACTGCTCGGGACTGGCGCTGTACGCGTGGGCCCAGGCGGGAATCTCGCTGTCGCACTACTCCGGATACCAGTACAAGTCCGGTAGCGTGCACCCATCGCTTAACCAGCTGATGCCCGGCGATCTGCTGTTCTGGGGTATCTCCGGAATCCACCACGTCGCGATCTATATCGGCAATGGACAGGTCGTCCAGGCACCGCAAAGCGGGGACGTCGTGAAGATCTCCAAGATCTGGACTTCGGACTACGCCGGCGCGACCCGGCCCGGTACGTAACCGGCCGGCCTTCCTAACGACCTCGATGCTCCTTGTGTCGCCTGCAGAGGCTTCACCGGGAGCATTTGGGCGTGACTGGGAAAATCCGGTCCGGCGGAACCGATCCTGGTATCAGCCGGTCCGAAGGCCACGAACACTCATATGCTTGCTGAGTATCAACGCTCACCGAGCATCGGATACTTGCTGAATACCAAAGCACCGTCACGCCATCGCCGTACGACGATGTCCCCAAACTGAGGAGGAATGGGTGAGCCACCCTACCCCTGCCCGCACTGCAAACTCGCTCGAACGCGCGATGCTCGAGATCAAGAAGGTCATCGTCGGCCAGGACCGGATGGTCGAGCGAATGCTGGTCAGCTTGCTCGCGAAGGGTCACATTCTCCTCGAAGGCGTGCCTGGTGTGGCGAAGACGCTCGCTGTGGAGACCCTGGCGCGCACCGTCGGCGGCACGTTCGCGCGGTTGCAGTTCACCCCCGACCTGGTGCCCGCGGACATTGTTGGCACTCGTATTTACAAGCCGGGTTCGGATGCGTTCGACACAGAGCTCGGTCCGATCTTCGCTAACTTCGTGCTCACCGACGAGATCAACCGCGCTCCCGCCAAGGTGCAGTCCGCGCTGCTTGAAGTGATGGCGGAGAAACATGTCTCTCTCGGTGGCGTCACATACGACGTGCCGTCACCATTCCTGGTCATGGCGACTCAGAACCCAATTGAGTCTGAGGGCGTCTACCCGCTTCCCGAGGCGCAGCGCGACCGCTTTCTGATGAAGATCAACGTTGACTACCCGACTGTCGAGGAAGAGCGCGAGATCATCTACCGGATGGGCGTCGAGCCGCCGACTGCCGAGACGGTGATGACGACCGACGAACTCATGGACCTTCAGGCGCAGGCGAGCAGGGTGTTCGTGCACCATGCGCTGGTCGACTACGTCGTCCGGGTGGTGTTCGCGACCCGCACACCCAAAGATCTCGGCCTGCAGGATGTCGACCAGTGGGTCTCGTACGGCGCCAGCCCACGTGCGTCGCTGGGGCTCGTCGCCGCGGCGCGCGCGATGGCACTCGTCCGTGGACGCGACTATGTGCTGCCGCAGGATGTCCTCGACATTGCCGGCGACGTGCTGCGCCATCGCCTTGTGCTGTCGTACGACGCGCTCGCGGACGCCGTACCCGCCGATCACATTGTCAAAAGGATCTTGTCCGCAGTGCCGGTGCCGCAGGTGTCCGCGCGGCCGATGGGCGGCCAGCAGGGTATGCCGCCACGGCCGGCGCAGGCGCGGCCGACTCAGATGTCGCAGGGACCGAATCCATCGGCACAGGGTGAACGCACGGCATGAGTTCTATTGCCGGGCCACCTCCGAGCCTCAAGAACGACTCGACCGAGGTCGTGTTGCGCAAGCTCGAGATGACCGTGAAGCAGAAGCTCGACGGCTTGCTGTTCGGCAACCACATCGGTCTGGTTCCCGGGCCGGGGAGTGAAGCGGGGGAGTCGCGGCTCTACCACCCGGGCGACGACGTGCGCCGGATGGACTGGTTTGTCACCGCCCGCACCAATACGCCGCACGTGCGCGAAACCATTGCCGACCGGGAGCTTGAGACATGGATAGTCGCAGACCTGTCGGCAAGCCTCGACTTCGGCACCGCGGACTGTGAAAAACGCGATCTAGCCGTTGCCGCCGCCGCGGCGTTCGTCTACCTCACTCAGCACGGCGGCAACCGGATCGGCGCCATCATCACCACCGGTGAAGAGACGATTCGGGTCCCCGCGGTCGCGGGCAAGGCTCATGGCGACTGGCTGATCCGGAAGTTCATCGAGACCCCACGGGCGCGCGAAGGCAACCGCGGTGACCTCGGCGCCGCGCTGGAGGAGTTGCGTCGCCCGCAGCGCCGCCGCGGGCTGCTCGTCGTGATCAGCGACTTCCTCGGTACGCCGACGTGGCCGCGTCCGCTGCGCGGCCTTCAGGAGCGGCACGACATCGTCGCTGTCGAGGTCATCGACCCGCGTGAGCTGGCGTTGCCCAACATCGGCCTAGTCACCTTGCGCGACCCTGAAACCGGAGCGACGTTGGAAGTGCAGACCGCAAGTAGCGATATCCGCGAGAAGTACGCACAGGAAGCGCAGCAACAGCGGGCGCAGATCGCAACCGCCTTGCGCCGGGCGGGCGCCGGCCACCTGCGGTTACGCACCGACCGCGACTGGCTGCTCGACGTGATGCGTTACGTCGCCAACCGGCGTCGCGGCGCGGCAGGAGGGGTGCTGCGGTGAAGTTCCTATCACCCATCTGGCTGCTGCTGCTGCTATGCGTACTCGCGCTGATCGGCGTCTACCTGCTGCTGCAGCTGCGGAGAAAGAACTACGCGGCGCGTTTCACAAATGTCGACATGCTCTCCAAAATCGCTCCGAAACGGCCCGGATGGCGTCGGCACATCGCATTCGCACTGTTGGTGGTCGGGCTCGGCTTCACCTCGATGGCGATGGCCGTGCCGGCCTCCGAGGTGCAGGTGCCACGCAACCGTGCCACGATCTGCATGGCGCTTGACGTGTCGCTGTCGATGAAGGCGACCGACGTTAAGCCGTCTCGGTTCGAATCTATGAAGAAGTCGGCGAAGAACTTCGTCGACAAGCTGCCCAACGGGATCAACCTCGGTCTGGTTGCGTTCGCGGGTTCGGCGAATGTCCTTCAACCGCCGACTATCGACCGCGGCGCGGTCAAGAACTCGATCGACAACCTCAAGCTGGACCAGGCGACCGCGACCGGTGAGGCCATCTTCTCCTGCCTCGCGTCGATCCAGAACTTCGAGAAGGGCACTAAGTCCTCCGACGGCAAGCCGGCGCCGGCCCGCATCGTGCTGCTGTCAGATGGTCTGCGGACGGTCGGCCGCGATAACAGCACGGCCATCGCGGCGGCCAAGCAGGCCAAGGTCCCGGTCTCGACGATCGCGTTCGGCACCGAGGGCGCGACGATCAAGCAGGACGGTGAAACCATTCCCGTCCCCGTCGACAAGCCGTCTCTGAAGCAGATCGCGGACGATACGGGTGGCACCTTCTTTAGCGCCGAGAGCGCATCCAGCCTGGAAAAGGTCTATAACAACATCGGCAAGCAGATCGGCTACACAAAAGAGTTCCAGCCGATCACTACCCGATTTGTCGGGATAGGACTCATCTTTGCGTTTGCGTCCGCTGCGGCCGCATTGTTCTGGACCAACCGGCTTTTGTAGCGGTCGCCCGACGGTGACGGGGATTCGTGCAATAGCCTCACGTGTACATCTCAGACCCGTACGAGAGGAACTCCGATGTCCGACGCAGCCCCTGCCCATACCCCGACTCCACGCTCTGTCCTGGTTACGGGGGGCAACCGCGGGATCGGCCTGGCGATTGCCCAGGGTTTCGCCGCGGCAGGGCACAAGGTCGCGGTCACCCATCGCGGCTCGGGCGCGCCGGACGGCCTGCTCGGTGTCCAGTGCGACGTGACTGACGCGAGCTCGGTCGACGCGGCGTTCAAGGAGATCGAAGAGAAACAGGGCGCCGTCGAGGTGCTCATCTCGAATGCGGGCATCACCGAAGACGGGCTGCTGCTTCGAATGAACGAGGACCAGTTCGGCCGGGTACTCGATGCCAACTTGACCGGGGCTTACCGAGTGGCGAAACGAGCGTCGTCGAAGATGCTGCGGGCTCGCTGGGGCCGGTTGATCTTCATCGGGTCGGTGGTCGGCTTGTCCGGCGGGGCGGGCCAAGCCAACTACGCGGCGAGCAAGGCTGGCCTGGTGGGGCTCTCGCGCTCGATCGCGCGCGAGCTCGGTTCGCGCAACATCACCGCCAACGTGATCGCTCCGGGGTTCGTCAAGACGGACATGACCGCTGAGCTGTCCGAAGACCGGCAGGCCCAGATCCTGAGCCAGATACCTGCTGGCCGGTATGCCGATCCGTCCGAGATTGCCGACGTAGCGACGTTCCTGGCCAGTGACGCCGCCGGATACATCACCGGCGCGGTCATCCCCGTCGACGGCGGCCTCGGCATGGGTCACTAGATGCACCACGACGGCGTACGCCGGCCGCGCCGCATTAGACTTTGGCGGCGTACTCGCGACTTGCCCAGACTTACCGAAGAGGGGAACCACTGACATGGCCGGACTACTTGAAGGTAAGCGCCTGCTGATCACCGGCGTACTGACCGAGGCATCGATCGCCTTCTCGGCCGCCAAAGTGGCGCAGGAAGAGGGCGCGCAGATAGTGCTGTCCAACTTCGGGCGTGGCCTGTCGCTGACCAAACGGATCGCGAAGCGGCTGCCGAAGGAGCCGCCGGTCATCGAGCTTGATGTGACCGACCAGGAGCAAATGGCCACCCTGGCCGATCGCTTGCGGGAGCACGTCGATGGGCTGGACGGCGTTCTACACGCCATCGGATTCGCGCCCCAGGAGGCGCTGGGCCCGGACTTCACCGAGACGGCGTGGGAGCATGCCGCGACGGCCTTCCACGTGTCCACCTGGTCGCTGGCCGGACTGACCCAGGCCTGCCTACCGCTGTTCGGTGAGAAAGCCAGCGTCGTCGGGCTCGACTTCGACAACTCTACGACGGCGTGGCCGGTGTACGGCTGGATGGGCGTGGCCAAGGCCGGGCTCGAATCCGCGTGCCGCTACCTCGCCCGCGAGCTCGGTCCGAGGGGCGTGCGAGTGAACCTTGTTGCTGCAGGCCCGCTGCGCAGCATGGCAATGAAGTCCATTCCGGGCTCGGATGCGTTCGAGACAGCGTGGGAGCAGCGAGCCCCGCTCGGCTGGGATGTCAACGACACCGAGCCGTCCGGCCGCGCGTGCGTGGCACTTCTCTCCGACTGGTTCCCGGCCACGACCGGCGAGATCGTCCACGTCGACGGTGGTTTTCATGCGGTGGGTGCCTAGCCCGTTGAATAACGCACCGTTGCCGCAGGACGCCCCGATCGACGCGCTCCTGGTCTTGTCGTTCGGCGGACCCGAGGGAGTCGACGACGTCGTACCGTTTCTGGAAAATGTCACCCGGGGTCGAGGTATCCCTGCCGAGCGATTGCGTGAGGTCGGCAAGCATTACTTCCACTTTGGCGGTATTTCCCCGATCAACGAGCTCAACCGATCCATCATCGATCGGCTGGCCAGCGAGTTTGAACGGCGGGGGATTGACCTGCCTATCTACTGGGGCAACCGCAACTGGCATCCGATGCTCGAGCAGACCGTTACCGAAATGACGGCGGCCGGCGTACGCCGCGCGCTTGTGTTTGGCACTAGCGCCTATGGCGGCTACTCGGCCTGTCGGCAGTACCACGAGGACATTGCACGGGGCCGCACCGCCGTTGGTGACGGCGCGCCCGAGCTAGAGAAGCTTCCGCACCTGTACGCCAACGAGCTGTTCATCGCGGCCAACGTAGCGGCCATCGAAGCGGCGTACGCCGAACTGCCGGACGCGGACTTCGCGACCGGCACTCGGCTGGTCTTCACTGCGCACTCGATTCCAGATTCCGCGGACGCGCAGGCCGGTCCCGAGGGTCACCTTTACAGTGAGCAGCTGAAGTTCGTCGCCGCGCAAGTAGCCGACCGCGTCGGGGCGCCGAGTTGGGATCTGGTGTGGCAGAGCAGATCTGGGCCGCCGCACATTCCGTGGCTAGAGCCGGACATCTGCGACCACCTGGAGACGCTGGCAGGCGACGGCGTGCGGTCTGTGGTCGTCGCCCCGATCGGCTTCGTCAGCGATCACCTCGAAGTGGTATGGGACCTCGACACGGAGGCGGCGGCTAAGGCCGCGGACCTTGGACTGGGCTTCGCGCGCGCCGGTACTGCCGGCAGCGACGACCGTTTCATCACGATGATCGCCGATCTCGTCGAACGGCGCCTCGGAATCAGCGACAAGGTCCGAGACCTGTGCCCGTTGCTGCAGGGCGCCACCGGCGTAGGCGTCAACGGCACGTTGTGCGCACCAGGTTGCTGCGGGCCTAAGCCGTCCGCCTAGTCGGCTTGGTCAGCTGGTCCGCACGATCCCTCTCGCCGGTTATTGGGACTAGCGCTTGTGTGGCGCACTGTTGTAAGCCGCTGCGAACGCGCGCCGTACAGCCCGGTGGAGTGGCATGAGTGCCGCAGCACGGGCACGGGCCTCGTGACTGTTGATCGCGCCGCCCGTGACGTCCTGAGCGGCGACGGTCAGCACCGCCTCCAGTTGTGCGGCTCGGTGCAAGATAACCGTCGCGCGGCGCGGGAAGTAAGCCGGCAGGCGGTCAGACTCCGCATTGTGCAGTGCTTCAGAGGAAATCCGACCGTACGCCGGGTTCCACGACGGCACGTCGAGCGCGACGAGTAGGTCAGTCGCGCGGGAGAGTTCTTCGGTCAGCTCCTGGTGCGCGTCTGCCGGGCTGAGGTAGATCTCCCGGGCAGTCGCAACGTACGGCGTCCATTCCGTGTGATGCGGGTCGTCGACGGAGGGGACCAGCACCAGGCCGGCACCATGGATTACGGCAGCTTCGCCGACGGCAAGGGCGCTGATAGACACTGGTCCGCCGGGCAGCCCGGCGAGGTCACCCGCCGCCGGAAACACTGCCTCGATCCGCTCGACCTTGCGGGACGCGAGGTCGGTCAACAGCCAGCTCAGCTGACGTGAGTCCTCGTCAACGGGCAGCAGCGGCAACACGTCGTGGACCAGTTGCGGCGCTGGGTGGTCAAAGGCGAAATTGGGCGCCGTGGGTAGTTGCACCGGCCCAGTCACTACCGACGTACCGTCGCCGATGACATGGTCGATGGCATCATCAAGGGAGACCGCGCCCTGGAGGTACGCCGTACCCCACGCGGCCAGTATTCCCGAGCGTGACACGTTCACGCGGCGAGCCTAGTCGATAAGCCCGGGCTTGGTGTGACGTACTGGGCGCATCGTGACGGCGTGCCTAGTTACCTCGAAGGCCCGGAACGTCGTAACCTCGCTCGGTGAGATCACATAACTACGGCGGCGACATCCTTAAGAAGAAGGCGATCCGTGCGCCACTATCGGTCGCGGCAGAGATGGAGTTGGTGCTCGAAGACGTCTCCAGCGAGTTCTGCGGGGCGATCGTCGAGATCACCAAGGACACCGTGACGCTCGAGGACCGACGCGGCAAAAAGCGGATGTTTCCGTTGAAGCACAACGGGTTTTTGCTCGAGGGTGCCGCGATCATGCTCGCCAAGCCGGAAGTTACTGCCGCGCTCACCAAGAAGCGCACTGCCTCCGGCTCGGTCGCCGCTCCGCAGCAGCGAGCCAGGATTGCCCAGGCCGGACGGATCTACGTCGAGGGCGTGCACGATGCCGCGCTCGTCGAACGAGTTTGGGGCGATGATTTGCGCGCCGAGGGCATCGTCGTTGAGCCGCTGCACGGTGTCGACGACCTGGACGCTGTCATCGCGGAAATGCGACCAACCCCGCGAGCACGCCTCGGCGTACTAGTCGACCACCTCGTGCCTGGCAGCAAGGAGTCGCGGATTGTCGAGAAAATCAACAATCCTCATGTGCTGATCACCGGCCACCCGTTCGTCGACATCTGGCAGACCGTCCGCCCCGAGGCCGTCGGGATCAAGAAGTGGCCGCAGATCCCCAAAGGACAGCCGTGGAAGGCCGGTGTTTGCAATGCACTGGGTATCGATGAGGAGTACGTGATGTGGCAGCGGATCCTGTCGTCGGTCTCGACGTACGCCGACGTCGAGACGCCGTTGATCACCGCGGTTGAGCGGTTGATCGACTTCATCTATGAGGCGACCGCGCCGCGCTAGTAGCCGCGCCGCGCCGCCGGGTTATCGTGGCCCCCAACGGGTCCGCGCATGGCAGGATGGAGCCATGACTCCGTGGGCACTGTGGGTGATAGGTGCGATTGTGGTGGCCGCGGCGGAGACGCTTAGCGGCGACTTCTTTCTGCTCATGATCGCCGGCGGGGCGCTGGCCGGTGGCGGGTCTGCACTACTGGGCGCGCCGCCATGGCTGCAGATCATCATCTTTGCGGTGGTCTCGGTCTTGCTGATTGCGACCGTTCGACCGATTGCCAAGCGGCTCGTAACCCGCAGCTTGCCCGAGCACGAGGACGGTGCCCGAGTGTACGTTGGCCGCGTCGCCCGCGTCAGCCAAGCCGTCGACGCACACGGCGGCCGGATCAAGGTCGACGCGGACGAGTGGTCGGCACTCACACTTTCCCCGCATGACCAGTACGCTGTCGGCCAATCGGTCCGGATCGTCGAGATCCGCGGCGCCCATGCTGTAGTCGCAGCACTCGAATCTTTTGAAGATGAGGACATCTGATGGACGGATACATCATCCTGGGGATCGTCATCGTCGTGGTGATCATTATCATCGCGCGATCGGTCAGGATCGTGCCGCAGGCACGGGCAGCGGTCCTCGAACGACTCGGCCGCTATCAGCGCACGCTCACTCCCGGCCCGGCGATCCTCGTACCGTTCGTCGACCGAGTGCGCTCGACTATCGACCTACGAGAGCAGGTCGTCTCCTTCCCGCCGCAGACGGTCATCACCAAGGACAACCTGCAGGTCGGCATCGATACGGTCATCTACTACCAGATCACCGATCCGCGGCTGGCGACGTACGGAATTTCGAACCTTGCCGGCGCCCTCGAGCAGTTGACCGGTACGACCCTGCGCAACCTCGTCGGTGGGCTGTTGCTCGAAGAGGCGCTCATTTCGCGCGACCAGATCAACTCGCAACTGCGGTCGGTACTAGACGGTACGACGGGCAACTGGGGCGTGCGAGTGGCGCGCGTGGAGATCAAGGCGATTGACCCGCCGCTGTCGATCCAGGACTCGATGGAAAAGCAGATGAAGGCCGACCGCGACAAGCGGGCCATGATTCTGAACGCAGAGGGCGTGCGCGAGTCGCAGGTACGCACGGCGGAAGGCCAGAAGCAGTCCGCGATCCTCACGGCGGAAGGCGCCAAGCAGGCGGCCATCCTGGGGGCCGAAGCCGAGCGGCAGTCAAAGATTCTGCGCGCCGAAGGCGAGCGGGCGGCGCAGTTCCTGCAGGCGCAAGGGCAGGCGAAGGCCATCGAGACGGTCTTTCAGGCGATCCACGACGGCAACCCGGATCCGCGGCTGCTTGCCTACCAATACTTGCAAACGCTGCCACAGATCGCGCAGGGCGACGCCAACAAGGTCTGGATCGTCCCGAGCGAGTTCTCGAACGCTCTCAAGGGGCTGGGCAAGATGGTCGGTGGCGATGACGAGGCGCCCGACTCGATGTTTGCTGATCTACCCTCGAGCGAGCAAAGCGAGCGTCGTAGTGGAATCGACACAAGTGCGTGGTTCGAGTCGCAGCTGAAGGATCAGGTGGACACCGCGACCGCGGCAGCGAGTATCAGGATCGCTCCGGTCGAAGAGGCGGCTCCGATGTTCAGTGCCAAGCCGATCGACCTAAGCCGCGTTGGAATAGATTCACGGGCACCCGAGGTGGTGCCTCCGACGGCGGATGCGCCTGAGCCAAGTCAGCCGGAATCGGACACCGAACCAGAGCAGTAATCACCGGTCGGTGACAAAGTTCGCTCTGAAGGCGATGTGCCGGGATTCAGGGGCCGCTACCCAATAAGGTGGTGCCATGACTAGCGACACTTCGAGCTCCGCATCCGTGCCGGCGATCGACCTGGGCGGCGGAGTGACGATTCCCCAACTGGGGTTCGGCGTATTCCAGATCCCGGCCGGCGACACGAAGGCGGCAGTGATCACGGCGATCGAGTCAGGCTGCCGACACATCGACACCGCCGCCATGTACGAGAACGAGGACGCGGTGGGAGCGGCTATCCGGGAGTCCGGATTAGCCCGCGAGGACGTATTCGTCACTACAAAATGCAACAACCCCGACCAGGGTTACGAGCCGGCGTTGCGAGCGTTCGAAACGAGCGTGGCCGAACTAGGCCTGGACTACGTCGATCTGTATCTCATTCACTGGCCGCTGCCGATACACAACCAGTACGTCGACACGTGGCGCGCCTTCGAGAAGCTCCGCACCGATGGTCGGGTGCGTGCAATCGGCGTATCCAACTTCCAAGTAGCGCACCTGGATCGAGTGATCGACGAGACTGGGGTAGTACCCGCCGTCAACCAGATCGAACTCCATCCGCTGCTGCAACAGCCAGCGATGCGTGCGGCTAACGCAGAGCGAGGAATCGTTACCGAAGCGTGGAGCCCATTGGCCCGCGGTGGCGAACTGCTTGCCGATCCCGTGCTGAGCAAGGTCGCCGCTAAGTATGGAAAGACAGCCGCACAGGTGATCTTGCGATGGCACCTAGACCTCGGCAACATCGCGATCCCGCGGTCGGTTACGCCATCTCGAGTCGCAGAGAACTTCGACATCTTCGATTTCGTTCTTGACCGCGACGATCTCGATGCGATCGCAGGCCTTAACCGTGGGGCGCGGATCGGGCCCGATCCTGACGTATTTAACGGCAATTAGCGGCTACCGGCCGTGTCGGGATCGTGGCGATGACCGCGATCAGCATCCGCCCACGGCGTTTGGTTGGATAGCCAGGTGAACAAGCAGGCAGGATTCGACGTGAACGTGCGCCTCGGCGAGGGCACGCTCGCGCGGACCGGGACAATTACCACGCCGCATGGCCAGATTCAGACGCCGGCGTTTATTGCCGTGGGCACGAAGGCGACCGTTAAGACTGTCCTGCCCGAGACCGTTAAAGAGGTTGGGGCCCAGGCGGTTCTCGCCAACGCGTACCACCTTTACCTCCAGCCAGGCGCGGACATCGTCGACGAGGCAGGCGGTCTGGGAAAGTTCATGCACTGGGACGGACCGACGTACACAGACAGCGGCGGCTTCCAGGTGATGTCGTTGGGGGTCGGATTCAAGAAGGTGCTGGCCATGGATGCCAAAGGCATCCTCTCCGATGACGTTATTGCCAAGGGCAAGGAGCGGCTCGCACACGTGGACGATGATGGTGTGACCTTCAAGTCGCACCTTGACGGGTCGATGCACCGATTCACACCTGAGGTGTCGATGCAGATTCAGCATCAGCTTGGCGCCGACATCATCTTCGCGTTCGATGAATGTACGACGCTGATGAACACCCGCGCCTACCAGGAACATTCGCTGGATCGCACCCAAGCCTGGGCAAAGCGATGTGTGGTCGAGCATGCGAGGCTGGCCGCATCTCATCCGGAGCGTCCGCATCAAATGCTGTGCGGCGTCGTGCAAGGCGCGCAGTACGAAGATCTGCGGCGCAAGGCCGCACGTGACCTTGTGTCACTCGGCTTCGACGGCTTCGGCATTGGCGGCGCGCTCGAGAAAGAGAACCTCGGCACGATCGTGCGCTGGGTCAACGAGGAGCTGCCGGAGGATAAGCCGCGGCACCTGCTCGGTATCGGCGAGCCGGACGATATTTTCACCGCTATCGAGAACGGTGTCGATACGTTCGACTGCGTCTCGCCGTCACGGGTCGCACGTAACGCCGCGCTCTATACCCCCGATGGCCGGTTCAACGTCAACACCGCTAAGCATCGCCGCGCGTTCGCGCCGATTGACGACGACTGCGACTGCTATACCTGCGAGCACTACACGAAGGCATATCTGCACCACTTGTTCAAGGCCAAGGAGATGCTCGCCTTTACGCTGGCGACTATCCACAACGAACGGTTCATCCTGCGACTGGTAGACGGCGTACGCCGCAGCATCGCCGACGGGCAGTTCTTCGACTTCAAGACCGAAATGCTCGGTCGCTACTACGCGCAGTCCGTGCCGGCGAGAGACTCAGCCGGTCAGCCGGCCAGCGCCGCGACGTAGGTTGGCTCACGCTTCTTGATGGCCGCGATTACGCGATAGGTGACCGGCAGCAGCACCACTTCGACCGCACACTTGAAGACATAGCCGGTGATGAAGTAGTTGAGGAACAGCTCACTGGGGATCGGGCCGATTGTCGTTGCTAGCGCACAGAAGATCAGCGTGTCCGCGAACTCGCCCACGAGGGTAGAGCCAATGAGCCGCGCCCAGAGCTTTTTCTCGCGGAATCGCTCCTTCATTCGGACCAGCACCCAGGCGTTGAGGAACTGGCCGGCGAGGTAGCCGCACAGGGACGCGATGACGATGCCCGGGACGAAACCAAGAATATTATCGAAGTCCTGCTGGAACTCCCAGCCGTGAGCTGCCGGCAGAAGGCCGACCACGAGGAAGCAAACGGAGGCGAGCGCCCCGAGACCGAACCCGAGGATGATCGCGACCCGGGTACGTTTGAGGCCATAGATCTCGCCGAGTATGTCTCCGAGGATGTAGGTCAAGGGAAACAGGATTGCGCCGCCGTCGAACGTCAGCGCGCCGATGTCGATCGCCTTGGTAGCCGCGACGTTGGAAATAAGCAGCAGCCCGCAGAAGATCGCAACGACAATGGGGTAGTAACCGAGCTTGGGTTCGGCGTACACCGGTTTCATCGTGCGGGGGCTACTCATGACTGATCCTTCATCATCAAGACGCGAGGGTATAACGCGCTGCTGCCCCAACGCTCTGGTCGATTAGCGACCGCCGAACAGTCTAGACGGCCGTAGCTCTAGCATCCGCCGGGTACGCCGACATACCGCGCGCACAGCGTGGCCAGCTGGGCCAACCAGTCGTCGGGGATGGACCCGACCGTCTCGCCCTACCCGTGATGGATGTAGACCGCCGCCCCGTGGTCGGTCAGCCTAGCCCGGCGCTGAACAACCACGGCTCAAGAGGCAGTAGCGCGGGCTCGAAGGAGCTGGCGAGCTGCTCTAGTGGAGCGGAGTCGTCCGTTATCGCCGCGCCGAGCGAACGCAGAATCGTGCGGCGTACCTGGCCAACCGACATACCCGCCGCCGCAAGATCGCTGAGCGTCACCGCGCTGTCACGCTTGGCCAAGCGCTGACCCTGAGCGTTGAGGACCAGTGGCACGTGAGCGTATTCGGCTGGTACGCCGCCGAGTAACGCAGACAGGTGCAGCTGGGTCGGTGTACTGGACAGCAGATCATCGCCGCGGACGATCTGGTCGACGCGCTGGTCGATGTCATCCACCACAACCGCTAGGTTGTAGGCGATCGCACCGTCGAAACGGCGCAGTACGACGTCGTGCACCGACCCTTCGTACGCGGGGTGAAGCACGTCTCGAACTCGGTAGCGCGCACCGTCGCCACGCAGTCGGATTGTCGCAGACCGGTCGGCGGTGCGCCGTCGTACGGCTCGCTCGACGGTTGTCAGCCGTGCGCACGTCCCCGGGTAGGCAGCCTCGCCGGCCAGGCCGTGAGGTGCACCAGCCGCCTCCCGTATCTCGCGCCGAGTGCAGTAGCACTCGTAGGTGTGGCCGCCGGCGGTCAGTCCGGCGAGCGCTTCCCCGTACGCCGCATCCCGATCCGACTGCCGCATGGGTACGCCGTCCCATGTCACGCCGATCGCCTGCAGGTCTGCGATCTGCTGGATGCCTGCGGCGTCCGAGGAACGCTCACGATCGAGATCCTCGACGCGTAAAAGGAATGCCCGGCCCGTTGACCGCGCGAACAACAAGGCGAGAAGAGCGGTCCGCAGATTGCCAACGTGCAGGTCGCCGGACGGACTCGGCGCATATCTGCCGGCACCGACCATCAGCTGTCCACCTCTAAAGAGCACTCATAATTGGTCGACTGCAGACTGCAGCTCGGTGATCGCGTCGCCGATTGGCCTGCGCACGTCGACCTCATGGTGGGCGCCGTCGAACGGTCCGGTTTTGCCGATGATGGCGGCAGTGGCGAGTGCGACAAACCGCCGCCACTGACGGGGCCGATGCAGCAAAAAGTGACCGGCCCCAGGCATTTCCGCACGGATCATCGGTACGCCAGCGGCGACCACGCGGGTGCAGAACGTAAGCGACTGCGCAGGCGCGCACCACAGGTCGGCAGTTCCGTGCGCGACGGCGAGCGGCGTACCGACGTCGAACAGCATCGGCTCGAGTGACGTTGCGCCGCTGGCATCGGTCGTGCCGGGCAGCCACGGAGCGACTACGACGACCCCTCGCACGGACGGATAGTCAGCCAACGCGCAGGCAACCCGACCGCCGAGCGAGTGTCCGATGAGTACGACGCGGGCGTTCGGATGGCGCTCCGCGAGCGAGTCCAGCACCCAGCGCGCGTCCGTGAGCGCACTCTGCCCGGTACCGCCGTTCCAGCCCTCGACCGTGTTGCGGACCAGGACGACGGCGGTATCGGGGGAGGACACCTGCTTGGTCACGGCCCTGGCGAAGTCCCACATCCGCAGCCAGGAAGTGTTGAGCTTGGACACCCGCGCCATCGAATGTTCTGACCCGCCGTGCAGAACGACAACGATGGTGGAGGGCTGAGGCCGGAAAGCGAACCAACGAAGGTGGGGGTGAGAGGTCACGTCGTCCACTTTAGGCGCAGCGCACGCAGGTTGAGGGTGGTCAATAGCACCGCTGAGATGATTACCACGGCTCCCGCGACCTCCAAGGCCGACGGATACTCGTGGCGTACGAGGATAGCGGTGAGGATTCCGGCCGGCGGCGTAACCAGTGACCACGGCACGACGAGCCCAGCAGGATAGCGGGCGAGCAGCCGTGACCAGACTGCGAAGCCTATGAGCGTAGCGATAATCGCCGTGTAGAACATGCCGACGACGAACAACCAGTTGATCTGGCTCAGCGCGGCACCGATTGCATCGGGGCCGTCAAACAAGTACGACCCGACGAACATTGGGATCGGCGCTACCGTCGAGGACCACACGGTGAGCGATAGCCCCGATTTCGCCTTCGCACTGCGCATTACGACGTTGCCGCAGCCCCAGAAGAAAGCTGCCCCGATCATCATGAGGAACGGCAGCATCGCCGCGCCGCCGCGGCCCATCCCGACGATCGCCAGCCCGACAAGGCCCAGCGCGATACCCAGGACTTGCTTGCGTGTCGGGCGTTCGGTTAGGAATGCGGCGGCCAGCAGAACGGTGAAGAGCGTCTGCAGCTGGATGAGCAAGGAGGCCAGACCGCCGGACATACCCAGCCGCATCGCGCCGAACATCAGGCCAAACTGCATCACTCCGATGAAGAACCCGACGCCGACAGTCTTGCGCCACCCGATGCCGGGCCGTGGTATGAAGAAGATCGCCGGGAAGATTACGAAGGTGAACCGGATTGCCGCGAACAGCATCGGCGGCATATGGTCGACAAAAATCGCCGAGACAACGAAGTTGACCCCCCAGATGACGGCGACGAGGGCGGCCAAGACCATGTCTCTCGGTTTCACCGAACCCCGATTCTGGTCGCGCCGTCTCGGCCCTGTCTCGCCGTTGTCGTGGGCACACAGTAGCGTGCATCACAGCTGTTTAATCCACCCGCCTTTAGGAGTGCATATGCCATCGGAAGTTGTCGACCCCGCCTCGGTGGGCTTTGACCCGCAGCGAATCGCGCAAGTGAAGACCCACTTCGCTAAGTACGTCGACGATGGTCGGCTACCGGGTTTCCAGGTGCTGGTCAGTCGCAAGGGCAAGGTCGCTTACCGTGAAAACTACGGTAAGCGTGACATCGAGAACGATCTTCCGATCGAGGACGACACGGTGTTTCGGATCTACTCGATGACCAAGCCGGTCACCTCCGTCGCTGCGATGATGCTCTATGAAGAGGGCGCGTTCGAGCTAACTGACGCGGTCTCCAAGTACATCCCCGCGTACGCCGACCTCAAGGTGCTGACCGGAGGCTCCTCGCTGAAACCGGTAACCCGCCCGGCTGCCACCAAGATGCGCATCAGCCATTTGCTCAACCACACTTCGGGACTCACCTACGGCTTCCACCACGTGCACACCCAGGACGAGCTCTACCGCCAAGCAGGTTTCGAGTGGGGGGTGCCTCCGGGCTACACGGCGGAGAAGATCGCCGATGCCTATGCGCAGCTTCCGTTGCGTTTTGACCCCGGCACAAAGTGGAACTACTCGGTGTCCACCGACGTGCTGGGCCGCCTCATCGAGGTCGTCTCGGGACAGACGCTGGCGGAGTTCTTCCAGCAGCGCATCTTCGGCCCGTTGGACATGAAAGACTCCTCGTTCTCAGTACGCGACGATCTTGGGGACCGGCTGGCCGCCCTTTACATTCCCAACCCGGCCGACGGTACGGCGGTACGCAACGACGCGTTCGGCAACGCGGTCCGCGGCGAGGTGACTTTCTACTCCGGTGGCGGCGGCCTGATCTCGACTACCGAGGACTACCACCGATTCACCCAGATGTTGCTGCGCGGCGGGGAGCTGGACGGCGTACGGCTGTTGGGCAACCGGACCATTCGCTACATGACGACCAACTCACTGCCGGGCGACCAAGATTTGGCGCAGGTCGGTATCCCGCTCGACGCGGAGACAATATACGACGGAATGGGCTTCGGGCTTGGTTTCTCGGTGCTGAAGGACCCGGTCGCGTACGGCACGCTGAGTAGCAAAGGCGAGTTCGGTTGGGGCGGCGCCGCCAGTACGGCGTTCTGGGTAGATCCGGCTGAGGACCTCACTGTGGTGTTCATGACTCAGCTGCTGCCGTCGAGCTTCCATCCGATCCGCACCCAGCTCAAGCAGCTCGTCTACTCGGCGCTGGTCGACTGAGGCGTGGCCTAGGCCTCGAGCTGGCGGGCGGCCAGCGCGAGCTTGTGGCGCGCCATGGCGAGATTCGCCAGCTGGCGGTCGAGAATAAGGTACAGGAATAGGCCCGTGGTCTCGGTCTCGCGGACCATCCGAGTCAAGTGGTATTGCGTGCTGAGCGTCGCCAACACCTCGTCAACGTCATCGTCAGAATCGAGCTGCACGAGGCTGGCGATCTTGGTACGAATAACCGCGCTTTCGCCTGCGGCGGCCTGTGCCATATCCGGTGCGCCGTCGATACTGCGGCTGTCAAGGGTCTGACCGCTGGCGTAGTCGACTAAGGCCGCGCCGAGGGCGCCCTCGATCTGCATGATCTGAGCGAGGCTGGGCGCGATGTTGGTCCGAGTCTCGTCGATGGAGGGGATTTCCCCGGTAGTAGGCACCCGGGTCGCGTAGTTGGCCGGCAGTTCGGCCTCGACCGTGCTCAAGCCGGTGGTTTCGCCGGTGCGGTTGGCGGCGGCCAGTACGTCGGCCGCAGAGCGCGTGGCTACCGGATCCGCTCCGTCGTCGGGCGAGTGGTCCAACCCGGACGCGTCATGGGCGTCGCCGCCATGTCCGTGAAGCGGATCAAGGAGGTCGGAGATCCACTCCTGCTCACCCTCGGGGATCGTCTGGTCGTCTCGTCGAAGCCATGCCATTACCGAAAACTAACGGAACAGGCGGCTGTAGTGGTAGAAATTTCGCCTAAACGTGCACGCGGTCTCAATGAAATCCCTCACGGCGTAGCCAACTCGCGGGGCCGCTGTCGCCCGCTTCGAATCGCGGCGAATGCGAGAAGTGCCAGCACAAAGACATAAATCGAGAAGTAGGTCGTGGTGCGCAGCATCCCTTGGCTGGCCACGATAAGCCCCGCCACGATCACCGGAACGCTAAAGGCGGTGTAGTTGATGACATAGATCGTGGCGACAATCTGCGCTCGCTCGAGCGGGTTAATGCGCTCACTCACGGAGCCGAAGCTGCCAACAAAGATCGTGCCGAACCCGACGCCGGCGACGACGCTCGCGATGAAGAACAGAATTGTGGCGCCGGCGAGCGTCGAGAGCATCACGCCGATCACGCCGACTGCCGTCGTACCCGCCCCGAGATACATCAGCCCGCGGTTGTCGAAGTACTTACGAAACAGCAGCACTGATGTGCTGGGCAGGGCGAGGGCGCAAATCGTCAGCCCGCCGATCAGGTGATTGTTGAGACCCAGTACCGATTTCGTGATTGACGGGCCGAGCGCTAGGTAGAATCCGCCGAGCGACCAGCTGCAGAACAGGCACGGTGCGGCGCGCAGCAAGTACGGGCGCAGGTAACGCGGAAACTTCAGCTGCGGCCTAAGCGAAGCGATGGCGCCGCCGATACGCGGTGAGGTTTCCGGGAGCCGAAGAGCGATGAGGAACAGTACGACGAACGCCCCGATGAGCACCAAATAGATCAACCGGGTCGGCAAGGGCAGGTACTGCACGAATACCCCGGCCGCGACCGCGCCGATAGCCAGGCCGACTCCAGGGGCGACGGCGTTGAGAGTAGCGGCCGATCCGGGGCGGTCTCGGCGCTGGTTGTCGATGGCGCCCGCACCGATCACCCCGGTCGCAGCGCCAGTTGCGACTCCCTGGACCGCGCGCGCGATCACCAGCCAGGCGAGGTTCTGGGCGAACGCGAAAGCCGCAAGTGCCAGGACTTCGGTGACGAAAGCGGCGAGCAGCATCGGCCGCCGCCCCACGAAGTCAGAAAGCGAGCCGACGGTGAGCAGCGCGATGAGCAGGGCCCCGACGTACGCCGCAAACACGAGCGTCAATACCGCGGCCGAGAATCCGAACTTCTCCTGGTAGACGACGTAAAGCGGCGACGGAGCACTCGATGCGAGCATGAAGAGCACAAACGTGATGCCAAAGAACCAGAACCCCCAGCGTGGGATTTCGGCAGGCAATTCACTCGTGGTGTTGTCTGCTGATGTTACGGCCACGTGCCCCCGACTTCCCCGTCATAGACTGTCCATTGCCTTGTGAATGCGCTTCACCGAGACGGTGTAGGCCGTCGGGACCGACTGCGCGAACGTACTCACCCGCAACTCTTCAATCATCCACCGAATATCGGTCAGCGTGGACGGCGGTGGCTCGTCTGGCGGAAATGCTCTCGCAAGCTCGGCATACTCGTTGAGCACATCCTGAACGACGAGCATGCCGCGGTGGTCGTTGTCCCGGTGACCCTTGACCCGATCCAGCCGTACCGCGATGGCTTTGGAGTATCGCCCGATGTCTGGCAACCGAGCGGCGCCGTGGCGAGTGACGAACGACGTACCAAACAGGAAGTCCAGCTGAGCGGCGACGTCGGCCCGGACGTCGGCGAACGATGCGTGCCGGATCTCCTCTAAGAGCAACACCGCCTCCGCGCGCGCAGTGAGCGTGCCGGCGAGGTCGCGCATTGTCTTGCTCACCGTTTCGACAAGCGCACCTTGCGCGACCCCACGCAGTTGCTCGTAGGCCGCCTGGGTCATCGGTAACGGGCCGTTCTTCGCTACGAGCAGGTCTATCGAGGCCGCAGTGCAGTCGTCGTACAGTGCGGCGGCGCTCGGATGAGAAGTCTGCGTCAACGCGATTCGCTCGGTGCTGCTGAGCGTACGCAGGACCCGGCTCGCGACGGACGGAAGCTCGCGCTGCAGCAGCCAGCGCACCGCGGTCCGGAGCGCCTCACGTTGCTGAGCTGCCGACGTCACGACTCGCAGTGAGAGCGCCGCGTCGTGTCGCACCAGAGCAGGGAAGCCGGTCGTGGTGATGCCTCCGCTGTGGATCTCGTAGGTCGCAGGTAGGTCCCCGAAGTCCCACGCTGTGATACCGGTGCGTTCGATGGCCTTTGCCTGGGAGGCGATCTCTTGTCGCTGCTTCGGCGCCAACTGGTCTTTGAGCTTGTCGAGGTCCTTGCCGCTGGCCAGGGCGCGGCCTTTTTCATCGACGATGCGAAAAGTCATCCGCAGGTGGTCTGGCAGTTTCGTGGCGTTGAAGTCGGATTCGTCGATCGCGGCACCCGTCAGTGCCCGCAACTCACGCGCGAGCGCGGGTTGCAGCGGCTCGCTGCCGGGAGACAACCGTGGCAGTACCTGACGAGCGCGGTCCGGGGCCGGTACGACGAGGCGCCGCACCGGTTTGGGTAGTGTCCGGATCAACGCAATAATGAGCTCTTCGCGCCTGCCCGGCACGAGCCACTCAAACTCTTCGGCGTACGCCTCATGTAGTGCAACTACGGGGATGTCGACGGAGATGCCGTCCGAGTCGTCGCTCGTGGTGCGCGCGATCGCCGCTGGATCGAAGGTATAGCTCAGTTCGAGCGGACGGCGGCCGTCTGTCCACACGTCAGGGAAGTCGGCCGCAGACGGAGCCTCGGCCCCGGTCCGGATTAGGTCGTTCGTCGTCGCCTCGAGTAGCGTCGGGTCGTCGGCACGCGCCTTCTTCCACCAGGCGTCGAAGTGCCGACCGGATACGACATCCGCCGGGATCCTCGAGTCATAGAAGGTAAAGAGTGTCTCGTCGTCGACGAGGATGTCGTGCCTGCGGGACTTGTCTTCCAGGCCCGCGACCTCGTCGATCTTGGCCGCGTTGTGGTGGAAGAACGAGTGCCGGGTGTCCCAGTCGCCCTCGACCAGCGCCTGGCGGATGAACAGCTCGCGACTGAGCTCCGGGTCGATTCGCCCATAGTTGACCTTGCGTCGCGCGACAATAGGTACGCCGTACAGCGTGACTTTTTCATACGCGACAACCGATCCGCGCTTACGTTCCCAATGGGGTTCGCTGTAGGCGCGCTTGACGAGGTGCACGGCCAGCTCCTCGGCCCACTCCGGTTCGATCCTTGCGACGTCCCGGGCCCACAGCCGGCTCGTATCGACCAGCTCTCCGGCCATGATCCACGTGGGAGAGGACTTAAACACCGACGAGCCCGGGAAAATGGCGAACCGGGCGTTGCGCGCGCCGACGTACTCCCGCTTGTTGGCAGTGTCCTGCAGGCCGACGTGCGACAGGAGCCCGGACAGCAACGCGCGATGCACTTGCTCCTCGTCGCCGTCGGTCGAAGACAGGTGAATCCCGACCGTGGAGCAGACTTGCTTGAGCTGCGAGACGAGATCCTGCCACTCCCGCACGCGTAGATAGTTGATGTACTCGGACTTGCACAGTCGACGAAACTGGTTGGAGGACAGTTCTTTCTGCTGTTCTCTCAAGTAGCGCCACAGGTTGAGGTACGACATGAAGTCAGATTTCTTGTCCTTGAACCGGGCGTGCTTAGCCTTGGCCGCATCTTCGGCCTCTACAGGGCGTTCGCGAGGGTCTTGGATCGACATGGCGGCGGCAATCACGAGCACCTCGCGCAGGCATGATCGTTTCTGTGCTTCGACGATCATCCGGGCGAGCCGAGGGTCGATGGGCAGTGCTGCGAGTTTGCGGCCGACCTGGGTGAGCGAGACCCGTCGCTTGGTGTCGGGCTCGATAGCGGCGAGCTCATGCAGCAGCGCGATCCCGTCCGCAATGTTCCTATTGTCCGGGGCCTGCACGAATGGGAAACGCTCGATCTCGCCGAGTCCAATCGCGGTCATTTGCAGGATGACGGATGCAAGGTTAGTGCGGGTGATCTCCGGGTCGGTGAAATCGGGCCGAGCGTCGAAGTCGTCCTCTGCGTAGAGCCGGATGCAGATACCGTCCGACGTACGGCCGCATCGCCCGGCGCGCTGGTTGGCGGAGGCTTGCGAGATCGGCTCGATGGGCAGCCTCTGTACCTTCGTTTGGACGCTGTACCTGGAGATTCGCGCCGTACCGGCATCGATCACATACTTGATACCGGGCACGGTCAGCGATGTCTCCGCGACGTTGGTGGCCAACACGATGCGACGGTTCTGATGGCGGGCGAAGATGCGGTGCTGTTCTGCTGACGACAGGCGTGCGTAGAGGGGCAGTACGTCGGTGCGCGCCAGTTCGAGCCGGCGCAGGGCATCGGCGGTGTCGCGGATTTCTCGTTCGCCACTGAGAAATACGAGAATATCGCCGTACGGCTCCCGGCCTAGTTCGTGAACTGCGTCAATGACCGCCTGTGTCTGATCACGGTCCTCGGCCTGCGGATCATCGGGATCGATCACGGGCCGGTACCGGATTTCGACCGGGTAAGTGCGTCCCGAGACTTCGATGACCGGGGCGTTGTCGAAGTGCCGGCTGAACGACTCCGGGTCGATCGTTGCCGAAGTGATAATTAGCTTGAGGTCGGGCCGCTTGGGTAGTAACTGCTTGAGATAGCCGAGGATGAAGTCGATGTTGAGGCTGCGCTCGTGGGCCTCGTCGATAATCAGCGTGTCGTAACGGCCCAACATGCGGTCGCGTTGGAGTTCGGCGAGCAAAATCCCGTCGGTCATCACCTTGATATAGGAACCCGCGCCGACCTTGTCCGTGAACCGGACGGCATACCCGACGGTACTTCCGACTTCGGTGTCGAGCTCCTCGGCAATACGCTCGGCGACCGTGCGCGCAGCTATGCGGCGGGGCTGGGTATGCCCGATCAGTCCAGCGGTGCCCCGGCCGAGGTCGAGGCAGATCTTTGGCAACTGGGTGGTCTTGCCGGACCCGGTCTCGCCGGCCACAATGACGACCTGGTGTGCCTCGATCAGTTTCGCGATCTCGCCCCGTTTGTCTGCGATCGGCAGGTCGTCGGGGTACGTCGGGCGGGGCCGTTCGTCGTACCGGCGCTGGACCTCCGCGGGTGAACGTTGGAATTTGGCGACAGACCTGCCGCGATCGCGGCGAGGACGCGCGCCGGGGGCGCGCCGAGCGTGAGGTGGCATAGGGAGTTCAACTTTACCCTCGCTTCCCGCGACGGTCCGTGACTTCGTACCCCACCGTCCGTGAGTTTGTACCTCACGGATGGTGGTTGAACAGGGCAGCCGCATCCTCGGACATCTGGGTCAGAATCTCGGCCACCGGCGTGATCTCGCGGATCAGGTCGATGTCTTCTCCGGCGAAGACGGCCACGATCGACGCGTCGGCGTCCGCGGCGGCGTGCCGGTAGCGTTTCTCCTGCTCGGACCTGGCCGTGTCGAGCGCGTTCTCGTTGCCATGCCATTCGCCGGTGAACGAGTTGCGCACGGCGCGGGCGGTGAACTCCTGCGGCCACTGATAACCACGGGCGAGGTCGAAGACTCCGGTACGTACGGTCTCGTCTCCACTGGATTCGACAACGCGATCCTTCAGCGTCGGGGCAACCGGCGACTCCGGGGTGGCATAGAACCTAGTGCCGATCAGTACGCCGTCAGCGCCGAGCATGAGCGCCGCGGCAAGACCGCGTCCGTCGGCCACGCCGCCCGCGCCGATTACAAGAGTCTGCGGTGACCGCTCGCGAACCAGGTCGGCGACTGCCGGGATAAGTGCGAATGTGCCGCGACTGGCTCCGTGTCCGCCCGCCTCACTACCTTGGGCCACGATGATGTCGGCTCCCACGTCGAGCGCCTCTCGCGCCTGCGCAAGCGTCTGGATCTGGCAGATCAGTGGTACGCCGGCATCCCTGATCTTCGGGGCAAACGGCGCCGGATCGCCGAAGGACAGCATGAGTACCGCAGGCTCGGCTTCAAGCGCGAGATCAAGCAGATCCGGCTGGTTGGCGAGGGACCACGTGATGAACCCGCACCCGACACGTTTGCCCGATGCAGCAGCAAACTGTTTGGTGAGCCAGTCGCGATCGCCGTAGCCGCCGCCGATCATGCCGAGTCCACCCGCAGCGCTGACTGCCGATGCGAGCGTGGCGTTGGAAACGCCGGCCATGGGAGCGAGCATGACGGGATGCTGCAGACCAAACCGCTCGGTGAATCGCGTCTGCACGGTCATGCTCGTCGCGCCGTAACAAGCCACGCCGCTGACCCGAGAAAGACTCCATCCGGACCTGCATGCTCCTGGACCTGGCCGCGGATCCGGGTAAGCACCTTGTCGACCTCCGCCGGGTCTTGCGCGTCCAGCAGGCTTTTTGCCATCGGCTGCGACTGGAAGTGGTGCATGACGTCGTCTGCGTCGTTGCCGACGCGCAGGTCACCAATGACCGGTGCCACGTCAATGTTGGTGAAACCGCTGCTGGCCAGCAAGTCGCGCACGGTGTCTGGCTCCGCCATGCTGAACGGCGGCTGCGGGTTGTCGCGCGGTAATGCCTCGGGGAAAGCTTGGACGATAGAGCGCATCGGTAGCGAGATATGCGGGTTGGCCTTGGCTGGCTGCCAACACAAGTACGCCAGCCGGCCGCCCGGGCGAAGCGCCGCGGCGATGTTAGTGAACGCCGCGAGCGGATCCTTGAAGAACATCACCCCAAAGCGGCTGATCATCGCGTCGTACGCCGCCGGGTCGAACGAGTACGTCTGCGCATCGGCCTGCTGGTACTCGACATTGTTGAGCCCTTCGTCGGCCGCGAGCTCTCGAGCAAGTCTCAGCATCGGCTCGGAGATGTCGACCCCGAGCACTTGTCCTTCAGCGGCCGCGTGACCGGCTGCCCGTGTCGTTGCGCCGCAGCCACAGCCGACATCTAGTACCTGCTGGCCTGGTGTGATGGCCGCTGCCTCGAGTATGTGCGGGATAAAGCTCTCGAGTACAGCGTCCTGGTGTTTCTGCTGACGGACCCAAAAGTGGCCTTGTTCGCCGTTCCAGTCGGGGATCATGGTGTCCTTTCCTACTTCACGAAGGTGCGATTTTGTTCTCGGCAGAATCCCTGCGGATACCAGGGCCCAAGGCCGCCCTTGCCGGTAGATCCGCTTTGTTTCCAACCGCAGAAGGACTGTTCGCCCGGCCAGGCTCCAGTCGTCGCGCCGGTAGCCCGGTTGGCGTAAAGCACGCCGGCCTCCACCTCGTCGAAGAACCGGTCGATTTCGTGGTCGTCAGTCGTGAAGATCCCGGCAGTGAGGCCGAAATCGACAGCGTTGGCTTCGGTGATCGCATCGTCGAGGTCATCGGCCGCAGTTACAGTCAGGAACGGCGCGAACAGCTCCTCCCGTGTCAGCTGATGTCCGCGCGGCAGTCCGGT
>CAJDTT010000023.1_pt1 | contig 32785 bp, 33 predicted proteins | sample 7389841 | NCBI WGS metagenome assembly CAJDTT01 (sample SAMEA7055655, study PRJEB34461) | soil metagenome | biome: terrestrial ecosystem; feature: Peninsula; material: soil | place: Antarctica | collected 2016
TCGGACTCGATCCGCGACGTGATCGCGTTTCCGAAGTCTGGTGGCGGCTACGACGCGCTCACCCAGGCGCCCGCGCCGATCACCGCGCAGCAGCGCAAGGAAGCTGGTGTCGACGCCAAGCCCGAGCCCGCCCACCGCGACTAAACTTCGATCGCTGCGCGGGACTAACGAAGCTCTAAGGAAGTATCGAGGTCCTTGATGAGGTCCTCGGTGCTTTCCAGCCCGATAGACAGCCGGACGAGGCCGTCGCTGAGGCCAATCGCGGCGCGGCCTTCTGGGCCCATGGCCCGGTGCGTGGTCGTCGCCGGATGAGTGATCAGGGACTTCGCATCGCCGAGGTTGTTGGAGATGTCGATCGTGCGCAGGCCGTTGAGGAGCCGGAACGCGGCGTCCTTGCCCAGGCCGGTGCCCGAGTCGAGCTCGAAGGTGATCACCGTGCCGCCGCCGCTCATCTGCCGCTTCGCCAGTTCGTGCTGCGGATGCGACTTGAGGTAGGGGTAGAGCACTCGGCGGACCGCGGGCTGGTCTTCTAGCCAGCCGGCGATCGTCAACGCCGACCGCACGGAGTAGTCGACCCGCAGGGACATGGTCTCGAGGCCCTTGAGCAGGGTCCACGCGTTGAACGGGCTGAGCGCGGGGCCGGTGTGTCGCATCAGGTGCTTGACTGGGCCGTTGACAAACTGATCGGTCCCGAGGATCGCGCCGCCGAGGACGCGTCCCTGGCCATCCATGTGCTTGGTACCGGAGTAGACGACGACGTCCGCACCGAGATCGAGACTGCGCTGCAGCAGCGGGGTGGCGAAGACGTTGTCGACGACCACCTGCGCTCCGGCCGCGTGGGCGAGCTCGGTGACCGCTCGCACGTCCACCAGCTCTTGTAGCGGGTTTGACGGCGATTCGAAGAAGACCGCAGTAGCTGGGGTCGAGAGCGCTTCTTCCCACTGCGCGAGATCGCTGCCATCGACGAAGTCCGTCTTGACGCCCCACCGCGGAAGGAGCTCGTTGAGTACGACGAAGCAGGACCCGAACAGGCTGCGAGACGCGACAACGCGGTCACCGGCACCCAGTAGCGCGGCGAGCGCGCTAAACACAGCGGACATCCCGCTCGCGGTCGCGAAGCAGGCCTCGGCGCCTTCCAGGAGTCGCAGTCTTTCCTGGAATGCCGCGACCGTCGGGTTGCCGTAGCGCGAGTAGACGTAACGGTCGATGTTGCCCGCGAACGATGCCTCCGCGGCTTCCGCTGACTCGAAAACGTAGCCGGAGGTGAGGAATAGTGCCTCCGAGGTTTCGTCGAATGGGGTCCGGTCCAGTCCGCCGCGGACCGCACGGGTCTGCGGGCTCCACCCGGCGATGAGGTCGCGTTGCGCGTCTTTGTCCAGTCGTGGCATGTTCAGTTCTTCTTCCAGGTTTGGCCACTCTGCTGCCATCCGGCGTCGGCCTCAAAGCCGCCGAGGATGTTGTACGCCGTATGGCCCGCTTCAGTGGCGAGGACGGCGGAGTCGATCGAACGACGACCGGACCGACAGAGGAAGAGGACCTCTTTTCCTTTGAGATCGGCGATCTCGTCCAAGAAGTCGGAGTTGCGGGTACCGTCGCCGTGGTTCCACTCGACGAACAGCGCCGGTGTGCCTACCTCGTCGGTAACCGGTACGCCGACTTGTTCCCACTCCTCGACGGTGCGTACGTCGACGAGCACGGCACCCTCGCGAAGCTTCTCGATGGCTTGGTGGACGGTCAGGTCTCCGGCGTATGTCATGACGACTCCTGGGTGTGCGAAATGATGTGGGGTTGGACGACTGCCTGGGCGGCGACGACTTGGCCGCCGTTGACGCTCACCGATGGACTGCCGTAGAGGACGTAGCCGTCGGCAAGTGCCGCCGAGACCTTCTCGCAGAATGAGCGGTCGTCCGGGCCGGTCAGCAGGCGGTAGGCCAGCGGGGCGTCAGGGGACGCGGGTTGAGACATAGGTGTTCTCCTTTTCGCGCTTGCGATGATGCTGCCGAGTAATCACCTGAAGCACCCCGCCGCAAAAAGAGGGTTGCTGGCCAGCAAGTCAGGGCTTTGCGCTGGACCTCGTTACTCTGTACCGCTTAGTATACTAACGGCTTCGAGCGTCGCGTCAATGGGGTTCCGGTACGCCGCAGAGCATTCCTTGGCCCGCGGTCGGAAGTGTGCTAGGACTGGTGCACAGCGGCCCCGTGATATCGATCACGGATCGGCGAACCGCCGCCGCGACGCAAGGGAGCACAACGTGAGTGACAGACTTGGCTTTGGCATTTTCATGGCCCCGTTTCACCCGGCCGGAGAAAACCCGACGCTGGCAATCCAGCGAGATCTGGAGCTGGTGCAGCACCTGGACCAGCTCGGGTATGACGAGGCCTGGATCGGTGAGCATCACTCCGCCGGCAGTGAGATCATCGCGTCGCCGGAGATCTTCATCGCGGCGGCCGCGGAACGGACCAAGCACATCCGGCTCGGCACCGGGGTCACCTCGCTGAGCTATCACAATCCGCTCTGGGTGGCCGAACGCATGGTGCTGCTCGATCACATGACCCGCGGTCGGGTAATGCTCGGCGTGGGGCCGGGTTCGCTGCCCACCGACTCGGCGATGATCGGTCTCAACCCGACCGATACTCGAGAGCTGCTTCCCGAGAGCCTCGATATCGTCGTTCGCCTGCTCAAGGGCGAAACGGTCACGCAGCAGACCAAGACGCACAACCTGATCAACGCGCGGCTGCATCTCGCGCCGTACTCCAAGGAGCTGGAGATCGCCGTCGCTGCGGTCGCCTCGCCTAGTGGGCCGCGACTGGCCGGTCGCTACGGTCTCGGGCTGCTGTCGATCGGGGCGACCCTGACCGCGGACGGCTTCGACGCGCTGAAGCTGCACTGGGACGTGATGGAGGAGCGTGCCGAGACGTACGGCGTGACCGTCGATCGCGAGGCGTGGCGGCTGGTGGGCATCATGCATATCGCGGAGACCCGCGAGCAGGCATACAAGGACGTCGAGTTCGGCATCGAGCAGTGGTTCAACTACTTCCAGAAGATCGCCGCGTTCCCGCAGATGGGAGTCGAGGGCCACAACCTCAAGGAGATGATGGACTTCGTCAACCAGGCCGGGGTGGGCGTGATCGGCACCGTGGAGGATGCCAAGGCGCAGATCCGCAAGCTCAAGGACCAGTCGAAGGGGTTCGGCACGATGTTGCTGATGGCTCACGAATGGGCCAATCCAGAGGCGACCAAGCGGTCCTACGAGCTCATCGCCCAACACGTCATGCCGGAGTTCCAGGGTCAGGCCGCCGCCACGATCGAGGCGCGCGATATCGCCAGCGGTAAGCAGGCCGAATACAACGACCAGCAGCTCGCCGCGGTTGCGCACATGACCGACAAGTACCAGGCAGAGGTCGCCGCCAAAGAAAAGAAATAACGACCGTCACGAGGTGATGGGGTACGGCGAGCGCACCGCTCGCCGTACCCCCGTCGGCCGTCCGGCAGTCGGCTCCTCGGCGGGTCGACTGGTGCTCGGTGGGGTCGACTAACGTACGGCGCATGACTGAGTCCGTGGATTTGCCCGAGGCGTTTTATCTTCCCTTGGGCGAGGGTCACTACGAGCCGACGTACGCGACGATGAGCCCGTGGGACGCAAAAAGCCAACATGGCGGCCCGCCATCGGCGCTTCTGGCCACCTGTATGGACGACCTTGCCGGCGGTCCGGGACTGCGGCTCGCTCGCATTACCGTCGACTTCCTGCGCCCGATTCCGCGCAAGGAGTGCACCGTCGAGGTATCGGTCACCCGCCCGGGCAGCCGGGTCCGCAAGAGCGCGGCCACGATGTCAGTCGACGGACAGGTTGTCGTCCATGCCAGCGCCTGGCACATCGCGACCGGTGATCGGCCGCCCGCCCTCGGCGTACACGACCAGGCAGTCGAGCCGCTCCCGGCCGAGCAGCCGCAGACCTACTTCGCGGGTCTTGGCCGGTGGGGGTACGGCGAGGCGATCGAATGGCGCTTTGCCAGCGGCGGCTACGACCAGCTCGGCCCGGCCAAGGTGTGGACCCGGATGCGCATTCCGCTGATTGCGCGGCGCGCGCTGACCGGCTTGCAGCATGCCCTTACGGTCGCCGACTCCGCCAATGGCCTCTCCAACGTGCTCCCGCTAGGCGAGTGGCTGTTTATCCCGCCGACTATGACGCTGACGCTGCTTCGCCATCCGGTCGGCGAATGGGTCTACCTGGACGCCCAGACGACACTCGCGAACGACGGCGTAGGGATCGCGCGGGCCGACCTCGCCGACAACGACGGCATCGTCGCCACGGCGGTGCAGCCGCTTCTAGTCGCACCTGTCTGAACCTCGATTTGGCCAATCAGTAGGTTGAAGGCATGGCTGATCAGAATTTGTACCCCATCCTCGAACGTCACCTTTTCGGCCCCGGGCCGACAAACGCGTACCCGGAGGCGACCGCCGCGCTCGGCCTGCCGTTGCTCGGGCACCTCGATCCCGAGTTCCTGCGAATCCTCGATGACACCTGCGCGGATCTGCGTACGGCGTGGGGGACGACTAACAAGCGCACACTGCCGTTGTCGGCGACAGGTTCGGCTGGCATGGAGGCCGCGTTCGTCAACACCGTCGGCCCCGGTGACGTCGCAGTCATCGCCGTCAACGGGCTCTTCGGCGAGCGGATGTGCGATGTCGCGTCCCGCTGCGGCGCCGAAGTTGTGCGGGTCGACCACGAGTGGGGTACGCCGGTAGACGCGCAGAAGGTGGCCGACGCGCACCCGAACCCGAAGGTGATTGCCGCCGTACACGCGGAGACCTCGACCGGTGTGCGCTCGGACATGGCTGCGCTCGGTGCGCTCAAGGGCGACGCGCTGTTGATCGCAGATGCGGTCACCTCGATCGGCGGAATCGAGCTGTGCGCCGACGAGTGGGGTATCGACGTCGGCTACGCCGGCACCCAGAAGTGCCTGGGCGTCGCGCCGGGCCTCGCGCCGTTCACGATCTCCGATCGCGGATTCGAACGCCGGATCGAGAAGCCGCAGTCCTGGTATCTCGACCTCGGCATGCTCGGCGGGTACGTCGGAGAGGCCACCGGCGGGCGCACCTACCACCACACCGCACCAGTGGCGATGGTCCGCAGCCTGCACGCCGGTCTCAAGCGGGTCCTCTCGGAGGGCCTGGACAACGTGGCCGCGCGGCACTACGCGGCGGGCCAGGCGTTGCAGGACGGGCTGCAGGACATGGGCCTGGAACTGTTCGCGCAGGACGGCTTCCGGCTCCCGGAGCTCACGACCGTCAAGGTGCCCGAGGGTGCCGACTCGGCGAAGGTCCGCGGTTACCTGCTCAGTGAGTACAACATCGAGATCGGCGCGGGCGCTGGGAAGTTCGCCTCGACCGTCTGGCGGATCGGCCTGATGGGGCCTAATGCGCGACCGGACTCAGTGGTGCTGCTGCTGGCCGCCATCAAGGACGCGCTCGCCGTCACCAAGTAGCACCCCCGCGTCATCCGAACGAAAGGCTGGCAACAAATGCGCGTAGTAGGCGTCATGGAGTTCAACGGTCCGCAGGCTCTCAAGGTGTACGACGTACCCGAGCGGCACGCCGGCCCCGGCGAGGTGCGGCTTAAGGTCGCCGCGGCGACGGTGAACCCGACCGATACGTACACACCGACGGGCGCTGGCGGCCGGTCCAAGGCGCAGTCGAAGTTCGACCCGCCGTACGTACCCGGCATGGACGCGGCCGGAGTCATCGACGAGATCGGTGAGGGCACCGAGACCGAGTTACGTGTCGGGGACCGAGCGATGGCCATCGTTCTGCCGCAGGGCTCACATGGCGGCTACAGCGAGAGCCTCGTGCTTCCGGCGGGTTCGGTAGCGAAGGCTCCCCGCGGGTCCAGTCATGTCGAAGCCGCGACCTTGCCGATGAACGGTCTCACCGCACGGCTCGCACTTGACCTGCTGGGGCTGCGCCCCGGGCAGACGCTCCTTGTCACCGGTGCGGCCGGCGCGTTCGGCGGCTACACCGTGCAACTGGCCAAGGCCGAGGGTCTGCGGGTGATCGCCGATGCCTCCGAGGCGGATGCGCAGCTGGTGCAGGACCTCGGCGCGGACGTCGTCCTACGCCGTGGCGACGACCTCGCCGCACGTGTCCGCGAGATCGAGCCGGACGGCGTCGATGCGGTTGCCGACGGCGCGCTGCTCAACGACCTCATCGTGCCGGCGATCCGGGACGGCGGCGCGCTTGCCGCGGTGCGCGGCTACAACGCCCCGCACGAACGCGGAATTATCAGCCACGAGGTATGGGTCCGCGAATACCTGGAGGCACAGGAAGCACTCGACAAGCTACGCCAGCAAGTCGAAGACGGCGCAGTGACGTTGCGGGTCGCGCGCACCTTCCCGCCGGAAGGTGCCGGCGACGCGCACGAGATCCTCGGAGCGGGTGGCGTACGCGGCCGTCTCGTCCTCGAGTTCTAAGCTTCTAAGAGTCAGCCGGACTTGCGGCGGAACGTGCGCCCGCCGCCCACCTTGCGGTGCTCTCCGTGGATCTTCGAGTCGCCATGCGCATCGGACGTCGCTTGGTCGTCGCTGTGCTTCTTGTTCTTGCGGTTGAGCGCCTCGAGGAACTTCGCCTTGACGTCGTCTGCGCTGCCCTCCGGCGCGGCCGACTGTTCTGGGTCGGGGGTGCCGGTGTCGGGCGTTGATTCACTCATGCCGCCTATTTAACGCTATGGCGCAAGTGAATTGGCCGGGCCGCACCGACAGGCCTGCTGGCGAGTCGGTGTAGGCGCCTAGCATCGTGGCATGGCTTCGCTGTTTGAGATCACTTCGCCGGACGAACCGCAGCAGCGAGCGGACTTTGAGGATCCCGGCGCCCCGCTCGCGGTGCGGATGCGCCCGCGCGCTCTTGACGAGGTCGTCGGGCAGCAGCACCTGGTCGGCCCCGGTACGCCGCTGCGCCGCATCGTCGAAGGTGACACCGCGATGTCGGTGATCCTCTACGGCCCGCCGGGCACCGGGAAGACCACCCTCGCGCACGTGATCGGGCACGCCACGGATCGGCGATTCGTGCAGTTGTCCGCGCTCAACGCGGGGGTCAAGGACGTGCGCGCGGTCATCGAGGAGGCCAACAAGCGCAAGCTGCGCGGGGGCGAGCAGACGATCCTGTTTATCGATGAGGTGCACCGCTTCTCCAAGACGCAGCAGGACTCGCTGTTGTCGGCGGTTGAGCAGCGCACCGTCGCGCTGATCGCGGCGACCACCGAAAACCCGTTCTTCGCCCTCGTCTCACCGCTGCTGTCGCGTTCTTTGCTGCTGACCTTGCAGCCGCTCACCGACGACGACGTACGGACGGTCATCGCCCGCGCGCTCGTGGACCCGAGGGGTCTGAGCGATCGCTTCGAGCTCACCGCGGACGCCCTCGACCACCTCGTGCGCACGGCCGCCGGCGACGCCCGGCGTGCGCTGACCTCGCTTGAGGCCGCCGCCGACATCGCGCAGGGCGACGGGCTCACCAAGATCGACTCGGACCTCGTCGCCAAGGCCGTCGACATTGCCGCCGTGCGCTATGACCGCGACGGCGATCAGCATTACGACGTGACGAGTGCGCTGATCAAGTCGATCCGCGGCTCGGACGTCGATGCCTCCCTGCACTACCTCGCGCGGATGATCACCGCGGGGGAGGATCCGCGGTTCATCGCTCGCCGCCTGGTGATCTCGGCGAGCGAGGACATCGGGATGGCCGACCCGAGCGCACTGCAGACGGCGATCGCGGCGATGCAGGCAGTGCAGTTCATCGGCATGCCCGAAGGGCGGATTCCGTTGGCGCAGGCCGTCGTCCACCTGGCGACCTCACCGAAGTCCAACGCGTCGTACGCCGCGATCAATGAGGCGATCGAGGATGTCCGCCGCGGAGCCCTCGGCGCGGTGCCGCCACACCTGCGCGACGGGCACTACGCGGGCGCCAAGAAACTCGGGCACGCGACCGACTACGTCTATCCACACGCGCTCGATGAGGGCATCGCGGCGCAGCAGTACGCCCCCGACGAGGTCGACCGGCACGACTACTATCGGCCTACCGCTCGCGGCGCAGAACGTGCGATCGGTGAGCGGCTGGCCAAGATCCGTCGGATACTGCGCGGACGGTGAGGTCAGGGCCGTTCGGGCTGTCGAACCGAAACGGTAGTCTCATGCGCGACCCCGTTCGTCAACGATGAAGGAGCACCCCGTGTCCGGTGGACAGATCGCCGCGTTAATCGCAGCTGGTGCATTTCTGTTGCTTGTCATTCTGCTTGCCGTCCCGATCCTCAAGCTCGGCCGCACCCTGGATGAAGCGACGCTCGCCATCCGGACGACGCACGAGGGCGCGACCCCGCTGCTGAGCAACGCTGTCGACACGGTCAAGCACGTCAACACCAACCTGGAGAAGGTCGATGGCATCACCGCGAGCGCCGCGAGCATCGGCAGCAACGCCGCGGCGCTGACCTCGGTCGTCGCGAGCACGATCGGCGGCCCGCTGGTCAAGGTCGCGTCGTTCACGTACGGCGTACGCAAGGCCGCGACCAACCGGGCCAAGGTCAAGAAGTAGGAGTGAGCTGACATGCGCCGAATCTTCTGGCTCGCGATGGGCATCACCATCGGAGTTCTGGTTGTGCGGAAGGCCTCGAAGGCCGCCGAACAGCTGACCCCTAATCATCTTGCAAGTAGGACCGGCAACGTCATCGCCGACTTCGGTGCGTCGATGAAGAAGTTTGCCGACGACGTACGTGTATCCATGGAGCAACGCGAGATCGAAATCCGCGAAGGCGTGGGATTCGACGGCACGCTCGGTGCTAAGGCCGAGGACAAAAAGGACTAATGAAAACTTCCGATATTCGGGCCCGGTTCCTCGGTTTCTTCGAGGACAACGGTCACACCGTCGTACCCAGCGCGAGCCTCATCTCCAACGACCCGACTTTGCTGCTGGTGAATGCCGGGATGGTGCCGTTCAAGCCTTACTTCACCGGCGAGCTCGCGCCTAAATGGGACCGCGCCACCAGCGTGCAGAAGTGCGTGCGCACCGTCGATATCGAAGAGGTCGGGCAGACCAGTCGGCACGGCTCGTTCTTCCAGATGTGTGGCAACTTCTCGTTCGGTGACTACTTCAAGAAACGGGCCGTGCGCTACGCCTGGGAGCTGATGACCAAGTCGCAGTCCGACGGCGGGTTCGGCTTCGACGAGTCCCTGCTCTGGGTCACGGTGCACACCGACGACGACGAGGCGCACGACATTTGGGCCAACAAGATCGGCATTGACCCGTCTCGGATACAGCGCCTCGGCAAGGACAACTTCTGGGACATGGGCGTGCCCGGCCCGTGCGGCCCGAGTTCGGAGATCTTCGTCGACCGCGGCGCCGAGTTCGGCCCGGACGGCGGCCCGGAGACCGGCGGGGACCGTTTCGTCGAACTGTGGAACCTCGTGTTCATGCAGTTCGAGCGGGGCGCGTCCGAGGCCGGAGCGGGCAAGGGATACGACTTCCCGATCGTCGGCGACCTGCCGGCCAAGAACATCGACACCGGCCTCGGGCTCGAGCGGGTCGCGACGCAGCTCCAAGGCGTCGACAACCTTTTCGAGATCGACGAGGTCTACCCCGTACTCGACCGGGCCGCGGCACTGGCCGGCAAGAAGTACGGCGCCAGCCATGACGATGACGTACGACTGCGGGTGGTCGCCGATCATGTGCGCACCGGCCTGATGCTGATGGCCGACGGCGTGACCCCGGCCAACGACGGGCGCGGCTACGTACTGCGCCGGATGCTGCGCCGCGCGGTCCGCTCGATGCGCCTGCTCGGGTACGACGATCCGGCCTTCCCCGAGCTGTTCTCGGTCGCCCGCGACTCGATGAAGTCGTCCTACCCCGAGGTCGAGAGCGACTATGAGCGGATCAGCGACTACGCGTACGCCGAGGAGGAGCAGTTCGCCAGCACGCTGCGCGCCGGCACCACGATCTTCGACACCGCGGTCGCCGACACCAAGCGCTCCGGTGGCTCGCAGGTCTCCGGGGACAAGGCGTTTCAGCTGCACGACACGTACGGCTTTCCGATCGACCTGACCCTGGAAATGGCGGCCGAGCAAGGCATCTCGGTCGACGAGACCGGGTTCCGCCGACTGATGGGTGAGCAGCGAGACCGCGCGAAGGCCGACGCCGCCGGCCGCAAACTCGGCGGTGCTGACTCGTCGGCATACCGTAAGATTCTCGACGAATCCGGCACGACGACCTTCACCGGGTACGCCGAGATCGAACGCGAGTCACGCGTCGCCGGGCTGATCCGCGCGGGCCAAAGCATTCGGGGCGCCGGTGAGGGAGAGGAAGTCGAGATCATCCTCGACTCCACGCCGTTCTACGCCGAGGGCGGCGGCCAGCAGCCCGACAACGGGATCATCACGATCGGTGACGGCCAGATCGAGATTTTCGATGTGCAAAGTCCGCTGCCGGGTCTGATCGTGCACCGCGGACGGGTGCTGTCCGGCGAGGTGACCGACGGCTCCAGCGTGTTGGCCGCCGTCGACATCAACCGTCGGCGCGCGATCTCGCGGGCGCATACCGCGACTCACCTGATCCACCAGTCGGTCCGTGCGCATCTGGGCGACTCCGCGACCCAGGCGGGTTCGCTTAACGCGCCCGGCCGGCTGCGGTTCGACTTCCTGACTCCGGGTGCGGTGCCGGCCAGCGTGCTCGCGGACGTCGAGGACGAGGTCAACTCCGTCCTGATGGACGACCTCGAAGTGCGAGCGTTCCTCACCAGCCAGCAGCATGCCCGCGAGATCGGCGCGATGGCGCTGTTCGGCGAGAAGTACGGCGACACAGTCCGAGTGGTCGAGGTCGGTGACTACGCGCGTGAACTGTGCGGCGGCACCCACGCCGCTCGGTCCGGCCAGCTCGGGATGGTCAAGCTGCTGTCCGAGGCCTCGATCGGTTCCGGTGTACGACGGGTCGAGGCCCTGGTCGGGCTGGATGCGTTCCAGTTCCTGGCCCGCGAGCACCTGCTGGTCTCGCAGCTCGCAGAGAGCTTCAAAGTGCCCGCCGAGGAGGTCCCGGACCGCGTCGCGGCCGTCGTGGAGAAGCTCAAGGCGGCCGAGAAGGAGATCGCCAAGCTCAAGTCCGGCGCGATCTTGGACAAGGCCGCCGACTACGCGGCGGGCGCGACCGATGTCTTCGGCGTGTCGTTCGTCGGCGTCGAAGGCCCGCCCGGGCTGGCCGGTAACGATCTGCGCTCGCTTGCGCTCGATATCCGCGGCCGAATCCCGGGCGATCGTCCGGCGGTTGTCGCGGCGACCACCACAAGCGACAAGGGCGCCTCGTTCATCGTCGCGACCAACGACAAGGCCCGCGAATGGCGGCTCGCCGCCGGCGAGATCATCAAGGTCCTCGCCGAGCCGATGGGCGGCCGCGGCGGTGGCAAAGACGACATCGCGCAAGGTGGCGGCACCAACGCCGCGGGCGCGGCCGAGGGGCTGCGACGTACCGAGCACTGGGTCGGGCAGCGGGTCACCGGGTCGCTATGAGCGCGCCGGGCTGGACCCGAGGTCGACGCCTTGCCGTTGATCCTGGCTCCGTTCGAGTGGGCATCGCGGTCAGTGACCCCGACGGCATTTTGGCGACTCCGCTCGAGACGCTCAAACGTGACAGGCGACACCGTACCGATATCGACGCGATCAACGCGCTGGTCACGGAATACGAGGTGGTCGCCGTAGTCGTTGGCCGTCCGACCGGGTTGTCGGGCCGGCCCGGGGCGGCCGTCGCCGCGGCCGACGAGTACGCCGACCTCCTTGCTGCGGCCGTCACGCCGATCCCGATTGTGCGGCAAGATGAGCGGCTCACTACGGTGAGCGCCACCCGTGCGCTCCACCAGGCTGGCATGAACAGCAAGAAGCAGCGCGCCGTCGTTGACCAGGCCGCGGCGGTCGTGATCTTGCAACAGTGGCTGGAGACCGCACATGCGGCGGATCGGCGAAGTTCTGGGACCTGAGGACTATCAGGTCGTAAGATTCGGATGTTCTGGAAGAGGGAGTACTCGCAACGCAGATGAGTTCAACGGCAACAGATCGGTGCTGCAGGCGGCATCACCACGACCGGGAGTAGGGCAATCGAGTGGCCAGACGGGCTGAGGAAGTGGGCGAGGTGTACGACGATCAGCACGACTCCGGGGTGCACGAACTCGGTGGGTTGATCGCGGACGATCTGCGCAGGCAGTCCGGCCGTGGCGGTAACCGTCGACGTAACCCGATCATCGTCGCGCTTCTGGTCGTTATCGTCGTCGGTATCGCCGCGACCGCCGTCTACTTCGGTAAGCAGTTCATCAGCGGATTCGGCGCCGTGCCCGACTACGCCGGCAACGGCGACAAGAGCGTCAGTGTCCGGATCAACTCCGGCGACTCACTGAGCACGATCGCCAGCACGCTGGAGAAGTCCGATGTGGTCAAGTCGGCGAAGTCCTTCACCGAGGCGGCCAAGGACAGCACCGAAGCCAACTCGATTCAGCCGGGCCTCTACGCGCTCAAAACCAAGATGAGCGGCAAGAATGCGCTCAAGCTTCTCCTGACGCCCGCCGCCCGGCTCACCCGCAAGGTGACGATCCCCGAGGGCTACACGGTCGCGCAGACCCTCGCCGCGATCTCCGAGAAGGCGAATGTGCCGCTTGCGGACCTGCAAAGCGCGCTCAAGGACGTCCAAAACCTGGGCCTGCCGAAATGGCTGCCCAACGCGAACGTCGTGCTCGAAGGCTTCCTCGCACCCGGCACGTACGAGTTTGACCCGGACGATACGCCGCTGGAGATTCTCCAGAATATGGTCGCCAACTTCCAGCAGCAGGCGGGGCAGATGGACTTCGCGGCCGGCGCCAAGGCGGTCGGACAGACTCCCTACAGTGCGCTGATCATCGCCTCGCTCATCGAGCGAGAAGCGAAATGGGATGACGAACGCGGCAAAATCGCGCGAGTTATCTACAACCGGCTCGCCGTTCCCATGCCGCTGCAGATCGACGCGTCGACGGCGTACGGCGCGGGCAAGTCCGGCAAGGACCTCACCGTCGCCGACCTGCAGAACACCGCCAACCCGTACAACCTGCGAGTGCTGCCCGGGCTTCCGCCGACGCCGATCTCCAACGTCAGCGAGGCGTCGATGAAGGCAGCCATCAGCCCCGACGCCGGGCCGTGGCTCTACTACGTCGTCAACTCCGCGGATGGTCACCACTTCTTCACCAACGACCCAGCCGCATTCAACGCCGCGGTCGCGCAGTGCAAGGCCAACGGCTGGTGCTGACAATTCGGGGGCTCTGACCGATGGCTGACCACGGCGCCGCGCGTGAGGATGCAGTGACTACGGCCCGCTCGTGCGCCGTCGTCGGCTCGCCGATCACGCACTCGCTGTCGCCGGTGCTGCATCGTGCGGCGTACGCCGATCTTGGGCTCGATGGGTGGACCTACGGGCGTATCGACGTACCGGCCGGCACCCTCGCCGCAGTGGCCGCAGGCCTCGCGGCCGATGGACTTGACGGGTTGCCGTGCGGCGGTCTTTCGGTCACGATGCCGGGCAAGAAAGAAGCGCTCGCGCTCGCGGTACGCCGCACCGATACCGCTGTCGCGATCGGTGCCGCCAACACGCTCGTGCCCATCTTCGGCGGTGACTCGGTCGCCGGCTGGACGGCGTACAACACCGACGTGGACGGCGTCATCGGTGCGCTCGGCGAAGTAGGGCTCGGTCGGGCCGATGATCTGCGAGTACTGATCGTGGGCGCCGGCGGCACCGCAGCGGCCGCCGTCGCGGCAGTGGCGCGACTAGGAGCGGGGCGGGCCGAGGTCGTCGCGCGCAGCCGGGGTCGCGCCCAACCGGTCGTGACGGCCGGCGCCGGGCTCGGCATCGCGGTCGCCGTGCGTGACTGGGCCGATGCGGCCGTGCTGATCGGCGATGCCGACGTCGTGATCTCCACGGTGCCGCAGGGCGCCGCGGACCATCTCGCGCGGGCGCCGTGGCGCAGGGGAGCGGTGCTACTCGATGCCGTGTACGCCGGCGGGGACACCGCGCTGATGAGTGCGGCGGCGGCCGCGGGAGTGCGCGTCGCCGGCGGTCGGCTGATGCTGCTGCACCAGGCCGTCGAACAGGTCCGGCTGATGACCGGCCGCGAACCCGACCTCGAGGTCATGCGCGCGGCGCTCCTTTCCGCTTAGCGCTGCGTAGCTATGCAGGAAAAGTTGCCATAACCTGTGCACAAGTACGCAAAGCCGGCGCTATGTGTGAGGCTGGTCGTCGACCATTGAGGGAGGCGGCGTGGCGATTGGCGTGGTGGCGTGCGTTGTTGTCGGCGTAGTGTGCGGGCCGCTGCTCGCCGCGCTGATCGTGCGGGCACCCGCTGGGTGGGCCGCGCTCGACCGGTCGGTCGGGTACGGCGCCGGCGCCTCGATCGCCGCGCGGGTCGCCGCGAGTGTGGCCGCCTGCGTGGCGCTCGCGCCGCTCGGGCTGCTGCCGCGGTTGTTGATCCCGGGCGCGGTTGTCGTCGTACTCGCTGGCGTCGTGCTGGTCGCCATCGACCTACGGCTGCACCGGCTGCCCGATGCCGTCGTACTCCCGGCAATCGCCTTGACGATCGCCGTAGGGGTGGTGAGCGCTCTCGGGTACGGCGATGCCAGCCGACTGCTGCCGATGTTTCTGACCGGCGCGGGGTTGATTGCGGTTTTCTACCTACTCGCGTTGGTGGCACCTTCCGCGCTGGGCTTCGGCGACGTCAAGCTGGCCGCGCTCATTGGGCTCGCGGTCGGGCAGATCGCGCCGAGCCTGCTGCTGGTGTGGGGCGTGCTGCTGGCGCCTGCGGCCGTGGTATCGATCATCGCCGAGCGACTGGCCGCTCCGGACCGGCCGACGCGCGGGTGGAAGAGGCAAGTCGCGTTCGGTCCCGTCATGCTCGGCGCCCTGTGGCTGCTCTACCTGCTGGTCGCGATGAGCGACGCCCTCCGGTAGTTCGATCCGTGAGTTCGTACCGCACCATCCGTGAGAAAGTCCCCACCATCCGTGAGTTCGTACCGCACCATCCGCTGCCGGGGATGTCGAGAACACTCCCACAGTTCCGTCTCTGAGGTGATGGCGGCCAGAATGGTCACCACGGAAAGAAGGAGACAGTGATGGCCAAATACCTACTGCTGAAGCACTACCGCGGTGGCCCGGACGCGATGCCCAATAGCTGCACACCGATGAACGAGTGGACCGCGCAGGAGATCGCGGACCATATGGCATTTATGGCGCACGTCGCGGACGTACTGCGCGAACGTGGTGAGTTCATCGAAGGCCAGGCGGTCTCACCGGAGGGAACGTTCGTCAGGTACGACGGCGAGGGCCGATCACCGGTCACTGACGGACCGTTCGCGGAGACCAAGGATCTTATCGCCGGGTGGATGGCAATTGACGTTGAGTCGGTCGAGCGGGCTCACGAGGTAGCCGCGTTCCTGTCCTCGGCGCCCGGGGCAGGGGGCCGTCCGTTGCAGGAGTGGATCGAGGTTCGGCCGTTCCTGTCCCAGCAGCCGACGGCCGAGTGACTGCGACAACGAGCAGAGACGACCTGTTCAAGCAGTTATTGCCCCAGGTCCTCGGTGTCCTCGTCCGCCGCGGGGTCGCATTCGCGGCAGCCGAGGACGCCGTGCAGGAAGCGATGATCGAGGCCGTCCGTCGATGGCCGGATGCGACGCCCGACGTACCTCGGGCCTGGCTGATCACCGTTGCGTGGCGTAAGTACGTCGACGCCCAGCGTTCGGACGTCGCCCGCCAACGCAGGGAGGATCGATTCTACGACGAGCCGGTGCCGGGCGAGACTGAGCAGGGCGACGACACCTTGCAGCTGTTGTTTCTGTGTTGCCGGGCCGAACTCACCGCGGCGTCCTCAGTTGCCCTGACGTTGCGTGCGGTGGGTGGTCTGACCACCGCGCAGATTGCCGAGGCATACCTGGTGCCCGAGGCGACCATGGCCCAGCGGATCAGTCGGGCCAAAAGACTCATCGCCGGACGACCCCTGACCGAGCCCGGCAGCCTGCGCACGGTGCTGCACGTGCTCTACCTGATTTTCAACGAGGGCTACACCGGCGAGATCGACCTTGCCGCGGAGGCGATTCGGCTCACCCGTGAGCTCGCCGCAGGTACGACGGACCCGGAGGTGGGTGGGCTGCTGGCGTTGATGCTGTTGCACCATGCAAGGCGCGCATCGCGGCGGACGTCCGAGGGCGCGCTGGTGCCCTTGGCGGAGCAGGATAGGTCGCAGTGGGACACGGTGATGATCGCCGCGGGTGTCGACGTACTCCAGCGTTCGCTCGCCCTCGACCGACTTGGGGAGTACCAGACGCAGGCCGCGATCGCCGCGCTGCACGCCGATGCCCAGTCGGTCGCCGAGACCGACTGGGCGCAGATTCTCGAATGGTACGACGAGTTGACGCGGATGACCGACAGCCCCGTGGTCGCTCTCAACCGCGCGGTTGCGGTCGGCGAGGTCGACGGACCGCTCGCCGGGTTGCGAGCCCTGGAGCGAGTTCCTGCCGACGTGCCGCGTCGCGCGGCGGCCGGCGCCTACCTGCACGAGCGGGCCGGTGATCCGGTGCGCGCTCGGGCCTTGTATATCGAGGCCGCTCGCTCAGCGAGCAACCTTGCCGAGCGGGACCACCTCACCAGGCAGGCGGCTCGGCTGCGGGCGGGCTGATGGGTGGGTCGGCAGGGCCATGGACGGGTTTCAGGCGACGGATGGGCGGTGCGGGAGTGGCGAATCCCGGGGTGAGAGAATCGTCGGCATGCTGCGTTGGCTCACCGCTGGTGAATCTCATGGACCGATACTCACCGCGATTTTGGAAGGTCTGCCCGCCGGCGTACCCATCACCACCGCGGTGATCCAAGGCGAACTCGCGCGTCGCAGGCTCGGTTACGGGCGCGGCGCGCGGATGAAGTTCGAGCAGGACGCGGTGACGGTCGCCGGCGGCGTACGCCATGGCCGCACGCTCGGCTCGCCTGTTGCGATTCACGTCGGTAATACCGAGTGGCCCAAGTGGGAGACCGTGATGTCTGCGGACCCCGTAGCGCAGGAACTGCTCGATGAACAGGCGCGCAACGCCCCGCTGACCAGGCCGCGGCCAGGACACGCGGACCTCGCCGGGATCCAGAAGTACGGATTTGACGACGCACGTCCGGTGCTCGAACGCGCTAGCGCGCGGGAGACCGCAGCCCGGGTGGCGCTCGGTGCGGTCGCCAAAAGCTTCATCCGCGTCACGACAGGTGCGGAGGTCATCAGCCACGTCATCGAGCTCGGCTCTGTTGTCGCACCGGACGGTGTGGTGCCCGCCCCGGGCGATCTACAGCGAGTCGATGACGATCCGATGCGCTGCGTCGATCCGCAGACGTCCAAGGCCATGGTCGCAGAGGTCGACGCCGCTCGTAAGGCCGGAGACACCCTCGGTGGTGTTGTCGAGGTCGTCGTCGAGGGCCTGCCGGTCGGCCTGGGCAGCTACACGCACTGGGATCGTCGGCTCGACTCGCGGCTGGCCGGTGCGTTGATGGGTATCCAGGCGATCAAGGGAGTCGAGGTCGGCGACGGGTTCGCCACGGCACGGCGGCCCGGCTCGGCTGCGCACGATGAAATCGACGGCGGGCCGGGGGGTATCTCGCGGCGCAGCAACCGGGCCGGTGGCATCGAAGGCGGCATGACCAACGGTGAACAGCTTCGCGTGCGCGCGGCGATGAAGCCGATCTCCACCGTGCCACGGGCGCTGGCCACAATTGACATCTCGACCGGCGAGGAAGCCATCGCGATCAACCAGCGCAGCGATGTGTGCGCCGTGCCAGCGGCCGGTGTGGTGGCCGAGGCGATGGTCGCGCTGGTCATCGCGGACGCGATCATCGAGAAGTTTGGCGGCGACAGCATCACCGAGACGACCCGCAACATCATCGCGTTCAACGACAACCTCGGTGTGAAGTGAGCGCCGCGCTAACCCGGCCGGCCGTCGTACTCGTAGGCGCACCCGGCTCCGGTAAGTCGACCGTCGGTCCGCTGCTGGCCGAGGCGCTGGGTCTGCCGTTTCGCGACGTCGACCACGACATCGAACGGCAAACGGGCAAGGCAATCAGCGATATCTTCCTCGACGACGGGGAAGACCGCTTCCGCGAGCTTGAGCATGGCGCCGTGCTCGCGGCGCTCGCCGAGCACACCGGGGTGCTGTCGCTCGGCGGTGGTGCCGTTCTCGACACGAAGACTCGCGCTGCGCTGACCGACCACCGGGTGGTGTGGCTGACGGTCTCGCTCGCCAACGCGACCCGGCGGGTCGGCCTGGGTATGACCCGGCCGGTGCTCAACTTCAACCCCCGCGCGACGCTTGGTTTCCTGATGGAGCAGCGCGCGCCGTTGTACGCCGAGGTTGCCACGATCGAGTTCGATACGTCGGACCGCTCCCCGCAGGACATCGCGACCGAGCTCGCCCGGATGCTGCAGGAGGCTTCGGCATGACCGCGCTCGTCACGGTAACCGGCACCGCGCCGTACGACGTCGTGATCGGGCGCGATCTGACCGCGCGGCTTGCCGACATGCTTGCCGGTGCGGCGCGGGTCGCGATTATCCATTCCGCTCCGCTGGCCGCGCGCGCCGAGGCCATCCGCGGCCTGCTCGGTGACGGCGCGTCCCTGATCGAGGTGCCGGACGCGGAAGCGGGAAAAACCCTCGCGGTGGCCGGTGCGTGCTGGGATCGGCTCGGTGAGCTTGGGTTCACCCGCAGCGACGCGATCATTGCGCTCGGCGGCGGCGCCGTCACGGACCTCGGTGGCTGGGTCGCGGCCGCGTGGCTACGCGGCGTGCGCGTCGTACAGGTTCCCACGACCCTGCTCGGCATGGTCGACGCCGCGATCGGCGGCAAGACCGCGATCAATACCGCGGCCGGCAAGAACCTGGTTGGCGCGTTCCACCCGCCGGCCGGTGTCATCTGCGACCTCGACGCACTGGTCACGCTGCCCAAGGACGACTATGTCGCCGGGCTCGGCGAGATTATCAAGGCTGGGTTCATCGCCGACCCGCGGATCCTCGAGCTGATCGAGGCGGACCCGCAGGCGGCGACCGATCCGAACGCCGACGTCACCGCCGAACTCATTCACCGCGCGGTCGCGGTCAAGGCGCGGGTGGTCGGTGAGGACCTCACCGAACAGGGCCTGCGCGAAATCCTCAACTACGGCCACACTCTCGGGCACGCGATCGAGAAGGCGGAGAAATACCGCTGGCGGCACGGCGCGGCAGTCAGCGTCGGAATGATCTTCGCGGCGGCCCTCGGCCGGGTCAGTGGCCGGTTGGATGAGGAGACCGCCGATCGGCACCGCGCGATCTTGACCTCGGTCGGGCTGCCCACGTCGTACGACGGGGCGCCATGGGCCGAGCTGCACGACACGATGCGGGTGGACAAGAAGGCGCGGGCTAACCGGCTGCGGTTCGTCGTACTCGACGGACTTGCCGCGCCGGCCATCTTCGACGACCCGGACGATGCACTGCTGGAGGCGGCATACGCCGAGGTCACAGGCGAGGGGGCCAGCTCGTGAGCGCTACTTCACGCCAGGTGCTTGTCCTCAACGGGCCCAACCTGGGCCGGCTCGGTAGCCGGCAGCCGCTGATCTACGGCGCCACGACGTACGCCGAGCTGGTGACGCTGTGCGAACAGGCCGCGACTGACTGTGGCCTCATCGTCGAGGTACGGCAGACCGATGACGAAGCGCAGATGCTCGGCTGGCTGCACGAAGCGGCCGACCGCGAGACCCCCGTCGTACTCAACCCGGCGGCGTGGAGCCACTACTCGATCGCGCTGCGCGATGCCTGCGCCATGCTGACCGCGCCGCTGATCGAGGTGCACATCTCCAACATCCACACCCGTGAGCAGTTCCGGCATCATTCGGTCGTCTCGGCGACCGCGGTCGGCGTGATCGCGGGCCTCGGGGTTGATGGGTACGCCGCCGCGATCCGGTGGCTCGCCGACAACGCCTGACCCGGCGTGGCCGTGCAAGACCAACGCCCTCACGCCGTACGTTGAGCGCGGGCCTAGAATTGCCGCCATGCCTGAATCTCACGCGCGTCGGCGCGAAGCCCTCCGATCCGTCCTGCGTGAGCGTGGGGTGGACGCGGCGCTGGTCACCAACTTGATCAACGTGCGCTACCTGACCGGGTTCACCGGTTCCAACGCGGCGCTGCTGATCGGCGCCGACCAGTCGCTGGACGTCTTCAGCACCGACGGTCGCTACGTCACTCAGTCCGAGGCCGAGGTCCCTGACCTGCCGCTGCATGTCGGTCGCGCCTCCGCGAAGGCCTTACTCGAGCGAGCCGCAGACACGGCGAAAAAGCTCGCCTACGAGACCCATATCGTCAGCGTCGACGACTCCCGCCGGCTGCAGGATGCGGCACCGAAGCTCGAGTTCGTCAGCATCGACAGCGCCGTCGAGGACCTGCGCGCGATCAAGGATGACCAGGAGATCGAACTACTGCGCAAGGCCGCGGCGATCGCCGATCAGGCGCTGGCCCAGATGCTCGAGGCCGGCGGGATCATCGCCGGCCGCACCGAGCGCGAGATCGCCCTAGAGTTGGACTTCCGGATGCTGCGCCTCGGTGCCGAGGAAGTCTCCTTCGAGTCGATCGTCGCGACCGGTCCCAACTCCGCGATCCCGCATCACAGCCCCACCGATCGGGTACTCGAGTCCGGTGACCTGATCAAGCTTGACTTCGGTGCGACGTACCACGGTTACCACTCGGACATGACCCGCACGTACGCCGTGGGCTCGATCGCCAACTGGCAACGCGAGATCTACGAGCTCGTCGCACAGTCGCAGGCGGCCGGCTCCGAGGCCCTCGAAATCGGCAAGACCGGCAAGGACATCGACACCGTCTCACGAGACATCATCACCGCGGCGGGGTACGGCGATACGTTCGCGCACAGCCTCGGGCACGGCGTCGGACTTGAAGTGCACGAGGCGCCCAACCTCTCTCAGCTGGCGGAGACTAAACTGGTTGATCGGGTCTGTGTCACCGTCGAACCTGGTGTCTACCTGCCGGGCCGTGGCGGCGTACGCATCGAAGACACGCTGGTACTGCATCACGACGCGGCGGCACCACGCGCGACCCGCACCGACCTGTTGACGACGACATCCAAAGAGCTCGTCGTCTTATAGCGACATCCCCGAGAGGACCGCCCCACGTGGCAACCACGAACGATCTGAAGAATGGCACCGTACTCAACCTTGATGGCAACCTGTGGGCGGTAGTGGAGTTCCAGCACGTCAAACCTGGCAAAGGTGGCGCGTTTGTGCGTACCAAGCTCAAGAACGTGACTTCGGGCAAGGTCGTCGACAGGACGTTTAACGCGGGCACCAAGATTGAGACCGCTAACGTCGACAAGCGGTCGATGCAGTATCTCTACAACGACGGCCAGGACTTCATTTTCATGGACGGCGACACGTACGACCAAATCCCGGTGAACGCCGAGATCGTCGGGGATGCTGCTAATTTCATGCTCGAAAACACGAATGCCACGGTCGCGACGCACGACGGCGTACCGCTGTTCGTCGAGCTGCCGACCAGCGTCGAGCTGCTCATCAAGCACACCGACCCGGGCCTGCAGGGCGACCGCTCGACCGGTGGCACGAAGCTGGCCGAGCTCGAGACGGGTGCGACCATCCAAGTGCCGCTGTTCATCAGCACCGGCGAGAAGATCAAGGTCGACACTCGCGACGGCGGCTACCTAGGACGCGTCAACTAAGTGTCTGCACGCACGAAGACCCGAAAACGCGCGGTCGACATCCTTTTTGAGTCCGACCTTCGCGGGTCCGATCCGGCGAGTACGGCGGCCGAACGCGGCGCCGACGGTGACCGCCCGGTCCAGCCCTACACCTTTACCCTCGTCGAGGGCGTCGTACAGCACCGCGACCGCATCGACGAACTGATCGAGAGCTACACCGAGGGCTGGACCCTCGACCGGATGCCCGGCGTCGACCGCGCGATCGTCCGGATCGCGGTCTTCGAGCTGATGTGGTGTGACGACGTACCGGATGCGGTCGCGATCGACGAGGCCGTCGAGCTGGCCAAGTCATTGTCGACCGACGACTCGCCCAACTTCATCAACGGGCTGCTGCGCAGGCTCGCGAGAATCAAACCCGACCTCGCCGTCTAACTCGCCTGCGGCAGCCAGGCCTCGACCTGCAAGCCGCGGATCGCGGTACGAAGTGACGGATGGCGGGTATTTTCTCACGGATGGTGGGGGCGTCGGGGACGTGACGGCGCGCACGAACTATTCTAAAAAGCACATCATCCTTTAATTGGCCGTCCCGTGAGGCGGAGAAGGAGCCGACATGGCTACGAGCCCAAAGCCGTCCGAATCAGGGTCCTCGCAATCGGGGTCACCGCGTTCTGTGGCGCCAGACGACGTACGTTTGATCGCCTCAGGCGATGAGATCTCGCGCATCATCGACCGCATCGCGCACCAGATCCTGGAAAAGACCGATGGCGCCAAAGACACCGTATTGGTCGGGATCCCCACCCGCGGCGAACATCTGGCAAAACGGATCGCCGCCCGAATAGGCACCTTTGCCGGCGTGGCGCCGCCGCTGGGCATCCTCGACATCACCCTCTACCGGGACGACCTGCGCACCCGCGGCGTGCGGCCGCTGGAAAATACCGAAGAGCCCGACGGCGGGATCGACGGCAAGATCGTCGTTCTCATCGACGACGTGCTGTTCTCCGGGCGCACGATCCGGGCGGCGTTCGACGCGTTACGTGACTGGGGTCGACCCAGCGCGATCCAACTCGCCGTGCTGGTCGACCGTGGCCACCGCGAACTGCCGATCCGCGCCGACTACGTCGGCAAAAACATCCCCACCGCGCGCGACGAGCAGGTGTTCGTCGCGATCGCCGAGTTCGACGGCGCCGACGGGATCGTGATTTCACCGAGTACGCCGGACCGCGCCGCCGCGATGGCCGTGATCAAAGCGCAGGGACAGTCGTGATCACGCACCTGCTCTCTGCCGCGGACCTCAGTCTCGAACAAGCCGTCGAAGTCCTCGACACCGCCGAGCAGATCGAGAACTCGCTCGCCGGCCGCGAAGTCAAGAAGCTGCCCACGCTGCGTGGACGCACCGTGGTCAACCTCTTTTATGAAGACTCCACCCGCACCCGGATCTCCTTCGAGCTGGCCGCGAAGCGGCTCTCGGCGGACGTCATCAACTTCTCCGCCAAGGGTTCGAGTGTCACCAAGGGTGAGAGCCTCAAGGACACCGCGCTGACGCTGCAAGCGATGGGCGCGGACGCCGTGGTGATCCGGCACGGCGCTTCAGGCTCGCCGCACCGTCTCGCGCAATGGGTCGAGGGGAGCGTCGTCAATGCCGGCGACGGGACCCACGAACACCCCACGCAGGCCCTGCTCGACGCCTTCACGATGCGCAAACGGACTGGCCGCGGACCCGGTGACGACCTTGACGGCCTCAACGTCACGATCGTCGGGGATGTCTTGCACAGCAGGGTGGCGCGCTCAAACGTGCTCCTGCTGGCGACGCTTGGCGCCAACGTCACTCTCGTCGCGCCGCCGACGCTGCTGCCGGTCGGCACCGAGTCGTGGCCGGTCAAAGTCTCCTACGACCTTGACGCGGCGCTGCCGAACAGCGACGTGGTGATGATGCTGCGGGTACAGCGAGAACGGATGAACGCGTCCTTCTTCCCCACCGAGCGGGAGTACTCCCGACGCTACGGCCTCGATATGGCTCGCTTCGGCGTACTCGGCCCCGATGCCATCGTGATGCATCCCGGCCCGATGAACCGCGGCATGGAGATCGCGTCCGAGGTCGCAGACTCCACGCGCTCGACAATCGTTGAACAAGTCGCCAACGGAGTTTCGGTCCGGATGGCGGTTCTTTACCTACTACTTGGAGGCAAGGCGTGACCGCCCAGACCGAATGGCTCATCAAGGGCGTGCGCCCGCTCGGCAAAGATCCCGTTGACCTGCACGTGAAGGACGGCGTGATCGCGGCCATCGGCCCGGACCTCGGACTCGACGATGCCGACGGTATCCAGACCCTCGACGCGACAGGACTCGTCGGACTTCCCGGCCTGGTCGACCTGCACACCCATCTGCGCGAGCCCGGCCGTGAGGATGCCGAGACGATCGAGACCGGCTCACGCGCCGCAGCGCTCGGCGGCTATACCGCTGTGCACGCGATGGCCAACACCGACCCGGTCGCAGACACGGCCGGTGTCGTCGAGCAGGTGTGGCACATTGGCCGGCATATCGGCCTGGTCGACGTGATCCCTGTCGGCGCGGTCACCACTGGACTGAAGGGTGAGCGACTCGCCGAGCTGGGCGCCATGGCCGACTCGGCCGCTCGAGTGCGGATCTTTTCCGACGATGGCATCTGTGTAGCCGATCCCGCCCTCATGCGCCGCGCGCTGGAGTACGTCAAGGCTTTCGACGGCGTCATCGCACAGCACGCCGAAGATGCGCGGCTGACTAGCGGCGCGCAGATGAATGAGGGTGTGCTGTCGGGCAAGCTCGGGTTGGCCGGCTGGCCGTCCGTCGCCGAGGAGTCGATCATCGCGCGCGACTGTCTGCTCGCTCAGCACGTCGGGTCCCGGCTGCACGTGTGTCACGTGTCGACTGCCGGATCGGTGGAGTTGATCCGCTGGGCGAAGTCCAAGGGCATCAACGTCACAGCCGAGGTCACCCCACATCACCTGCTGCTGACCGAGGATCTCGCCGAGTCCTACGACCCGGTCTACAAGGTCAACCCGCCACTGCGCCGCGCCGAAGACGTCGACGCGCTGCGGGAGGCGCTACGTGACGGCACGATCGACATCATCGCGACCGATCATGCGCCGCACGCGGTCGAAGACAAAGAATGCGAGTGGGCCTACGCGCGACCGGGCATGGTCGGGCTCGAACAAGCCCTGTCCATCGCGATCATGACCCTGTCCGACGCCAACGGTGCCGTCGACTGGGAGGCGATCGCCCGCGTCACATCCATAGACCCGGCCCGGATCGGGCAGCTGACCGAGCACGGTCAGGGCTTGGTGGCGGGCGCGCCGGCATCCATCGTGCTGGTCGACCCTGCGCAGTCCCAGATCGTCGACCCGGCGCGGCTGTCCAGCAAGGGCCGCAATACCCCGTACGCCGGACTCGAGCTTCCGGGCAAGGTCATCGCGACGTTCCTTCGGGGTACGCCGACAGTGCTCGACGGAAAGGTAACCAAATGAGCGCATCCAAGGACACCGCGGCCATCGTCGTACTCGAGGACGGCCGCTCGTTCCGGGGCCGGTCCTTCGGCGCGCCGGGCGAGGCGTACGGCGAGGCGGTCTTCAACACCGGGATGACCGGCTATCAGGAGACCCTGACCGATCCGTCGTACCACCGGCAGGTCGTCATCATGACAGCGCCGCACATCGGCAACACCGGCTGGAACGACGAGGACAACGAGTCCGCGCGGATCTGGGTCAGTGGGCTGATTGTGCGTGATATCGCCACTCGGCCGTCGAACTGGCGCTCGAGGAGGCCGCTCGACGAGGAGCTGCGGACCCAGGGAGTTGTCGCCGTCACCGACGTCGACACTCGCGCCATGACCCGCCACATCCGCGAGCGCGGCGCCATGCGCGTCGGGCTGTTCACCGGGTCCGATGCGCATGAGCCGGTTCAGGCACTCGTCGAACGGGTCACCGCGCAGCCAGCGATGGTCGGCAGCGAGCTCGCCTCACAGGTGAGCACAGACAGCGCATACGTCGTACCGGCCGAGGGCGAGAAGAAGTACGTCGTCGCGGCCATCGACCTGGGCGTCAAGGCCATGACGCCCAAGCAGTTGGCCAGGCGCGGCATCGAGGTGCATGTGCTACCCGCAGGAGCGACGTACGGCGACGTACAGGCGATCGGTGCGGACGGGCTGTTCTTCAGCAACGGACCGGGTGACCCGGCGACCGCCGACTCGCAGGTTTCCCTGATACAGCAGGCTTTGTCGGATCGGCTGCCGACTTTCGGCATCTGCTTCGGTAATCAGATCCTCGGCCGCGCGCTGGGCTTTGGCACCTACAAGCTGCAGTACGGTCACCGCGGCATCAACCAGCCGGTCATGGACCGGGTCACCGGCAAGGTGGAGATCACCGCCCAGAACCACGGGTTCGCCGTGGACGCGCCGATCGGCGAAATCGTCGACACTCCTTACGGCCGAGCGGAAGTGAGCCATGTCGGGCTCAACGACAACGTCGTCGAAGGCTTGCGCTGCCTCGACGTGCCGGCCTTCAGCGTGCAGTACCACCCGGAGGCGGCCGCCGGGCCGCATGACGCCGCCTATCTATTCGACCGCTTCGTCGACCTCATGGGCGACACCGCGACTGCAAAGGTGAAATAAGAATGCCCAAACGCGAAGACCTGTCACACATCCTGGTCATCGGGTCGGGGCCGATCGTCATCGGCCAGGCCTGCGAATTCGACTACTCCGGCACGCAGGCATGCCGGGTGCTGCGCTCGGAGGGCATTCGGGTCAGCCTGATCAACTCCAACCCGGCCACGATCATGACCGACCCGGAGTTCGCCGACGCGACGTACATTGAGCCGCTGACGCCGGAGTTCGTGGAGAAGGTAATCGCCGTCGAACGCCCCGACGCGATTCTCGCGACCCTTGGCGGGCAGACCGCGCTCAACCTCGCGGTGTCCCTGCACGAGAACGGGACTCTCGAGAAGTACGGCGTCGAGCTGATCGGCGCCGACGTCGAGGCCATCCAGCGCGGGGAGGACCGCCAGAAGTTCAAGGACATCGTCCGCGCGGTCGGCGGCGACACTCCCGGCAGCGCGGTGTGCCACTCGATGGACGAGGTCTGGACAGCGGTCGAGGAGCTCGGCTATCCGGTCGTCGTTCGCCCGTCGTTCACCATGGGCGGCTCCGGCTCCGGGATGGCCTACGACAGGCGCGACCTGGAGCGGATCGCGGCGGCGGGTCTGCACGCCAGCCCGACCACCGAGGTGCTCATCGAAGAGAGCGTCATCGGTTGGAAGGAATACGAGCTGGAGCTGATGCGTGATCGCAAAGACAACGTCGTGGTGGTCTGTTCGATCGAAAACCTCGACGCCATGGGTGTGCACACCGGCGACTCGGTGACCGTCGCGCCGGCCATGACACTGACCGACCGCGAGTACCAGCACATGCGCGACCTCGGCATCGACATTCTGCGCGCGGTCGGCGTCGAGACCGGCGGCTGCAATATCCAGTTCGCGATCAACCCCGTCAACGGCCGGATGATCGTGATTGAGATGAACCCTCGAGTGTCACGCTCATCCGCGCTGGCGAGCAAGGCGACGGGCTTCCCGATCGCCAAGATCGCCGCCCGGCTAGCGATCGGCTACACCCTCGACGAGATTCCTAATGACGTCACCGAGAAGACTCCGGCATCGTTCGAACCCGCGCTGGACTACGTCGTAGTCAAGGTGCCAAGGTTCGCGTTCGAGAAGTTCCCGGGTGCCGACGAGACGCTCACGACCACGATGAAGAGTGTCGGCGAAGCGATGTCGCTGGGCCGCAACTTCCAGGAGGCACTGCAAAAGGCGCTGCGCTCAATGGAAACCAAGGTGGCCGGCTTCTGGACGACACCGGACCCGGAGGGCAGCACAGCGGCCAGTTCGCTCGAGGCGCTCAAGACGGCGCACGATGGGCGGCTGTACGACGCCGAACGCGCGCTACGGCTTGGGGCCAGCGTCGAGGAGGTGAGTGAGGCCAGCGGCTTCGACCCATGGTTCGTCGACCAGGTCGCGCAGCTCGTGCTGACCCGCAACGAGGTTGCTGCGGCGCCATCGCTCGAAGAAAACCTGCTGCGTAAGGCAAAACGCGCTGGATTCTCCGATCAGCAGGTCGCCGCGCTGCGCCCCGAGCTGGCCGGCGAGGATGGCGTGCGGTTGCTGCGTTGGCGGATGGGGATCCGGCCGGTCTACAAGACCGTCGACACCTGCGCGGCCGAGTTCGCGGCGGTCACGCCCTACCACTACTCGTCGTACGACGAGGAGACCGAAGTCGAGCCCCGGGTCAAGCCTGCGGTGGTCATCCTGGGTAGCGGGCCCAACCGCATCGGGCAGGGCATCGAGTTTGACTACTCCTGCGTGCACGCGGCAATGACGCTGCGCGAGGCCGGCTACGAGACGATCATGGTGAACTGCAACCCCGAGACCGTCTCGACGGACTACGACACCTCCGACCGGCTCTACTTTGAGCCGCTGACGTTCGAGGACGTCATGGAGGTTATCGAGGCCGAGCGGGCCGTCGGACCGGTGGAAGGTGTGCTGTGCCAGCTCGGCGGCCAGACACCGCTGAAACTCGCGCAACGACTGAAGGACGCCGGCGTGCCGGTGCTCGGTACCCAGCCCGAGGCAATTGACCTCGCTGAGGAACGCGGCGCATTCGGCCGGGTGCTGCACGCGGCCGGCCTGCCCGCACCCAAACACGGCACCGCGTTCTCCTATGCAGAGGCAAAGGAGATCGCCGACGAGATCGGGTATCCGGTCCTGGTGCGCCCGTCGTACGTCCTCGGCGGACGTGGCATGGAGATCGTGTACGACGACGAGACACTCGAGGGCTACATCCTGCGCGCCACGCAGGTCAGCCCCGAGCACCCGGTGCTGGTCGACCGGTTCCTGGAGGACGCGGTCGAGCTGGACGTCGACGCGTTGTACGACGGTGAGGAGCTTTATCTCGGTGGCGTGATGGAGCACATCGAGGAGGCCGGCGTACACAGCGGCGACTCCTCATGCGCACTGCCGCCGATCACGCTCGGTGTCTCCGAGATCAACCGGATCCGGGAGTCCACGCTCAAGATCGCCGAGGGCGTGGGTGTGCGCGGTTTGCTTAACGTGCAGTACGCGCTGAAGGACGACATCATCTACGTCCTGGAGGCCAACCCGCGCGCGTCACGGACAGTGCCGTTCGTGTCGAAGGCGACGGCCGTGTCGATGGCGAAGGCGGCCTCGCGGATCGCGGTGGGTCAGACGATCAAGCAGCTGCGCGCGGACGGCTATCTGCCCGCGCACGGCGACGGCGGAGACCTGCCGCTCGACTCAGCGATCGCGGTCAAGGAAGCGGTGATGCAGTTCCACCGGTTCCAGACCAAGGACGGCGAGCCGCTCGACAACGTGCTCGGCCCGGAGATGAAGTCCACCGGTGAGGTGATGGGCATCGACGCCGCGTTTGGCACCGCCTTCGCAAAGTCCCAGACCGCGGCCTACGGCTCGCTGCCGATGTCCGGCACGGTGTTCGTCAGCCTGGCCAACCGTGACAAGCGCTCGGCGATCTTCCCGGTCAAGCGACTGGCCGATCTCGGCTTCGAGGTCGTCGCCACCGAGGGCACCGCGCAGGTATTACGGCGCAATGGCGTGGCCGCTAAGGTGGTCCGCAAGTTTAGCGACGGTCCGGACAACTGTGTCGAGATGATCGAGGACGGCCGGATCGACATGGTCATCAACACGCCCGGCGGGGGAGCCGGCAACGGTTCGGCCCGGCGCGACGGCTACGAGATCCGAACGGCCGCCATCCACGCGCGGATTGCCTGCATCACAACAGTTCCCGGTGCCGCGGCCGCGGTGCAGGGTATCGAGTCGATGCGCGCCGGCGACGTCGGTGTCCGGTCTCTTCAGGACTTGCAGGCGGCCCTGCGTCATCACACCGCGTGAGCGAGGACGGCCCGGTCAGGAGTCGTCGTCACATCGGCGCGACACTGGCCAGTGGTGGTTACCGGCTGGCCAAGCCGATGCTGTTCCGGCTCGGTGGTGGCGACGCCGAGACCGCGCACGAGTGGATGATCAAGCGGCTTGCGGGGGTGTCCAAGGCCGCGCCGGTACGTCGTGCGGTGACTCGCGTTCTCGCCGCCGAACCGTCCGCGACCCGCGTCTTCGGTGTCGACTTCCCTAACCGCGTTGGGCTCGCCGCCGGGATGGACAAGGACGGTCGCGCCCTCAAAGCCTGGCCGGCACTTGGTTTCGGCTTCGTCGAGGTCGGCACCGTTACCTGGCACCCGCAGCCGGGAAACCCGCGCCCGCGACTGTTTCGGCTCACCCACAGCAATGCGCTGATCAATCGGATGGGATTCAACAACGCCGGAGCGCGCGCCCTGGCGAGCAGTCTCGCGGCGCTTGGGCCGGTCGGCGTGCCGCTCGGGATCAGCCTCGGAAAATCTAAGATCACCCCGATCGGCGAGGCGATCGACGACTACCTCGCCTCCCTGCGCGAGCTGCGCCAGTACGCCGACTACCTCGCGGTCAATGTCAGCAGTCCCAACACGCCGGGCCTGCGCTCGTTGCAGGACCGCGGTTACCTCTCGGAGCTGCTCGGCGCGCTGGTCGCCGAAGCCGACGGCGTGCCGGTACTGGTCAAGATTGCCCCCGACCTCACCGACGACGCGGTCGGTGAGCTACTCGCCGTACTCGGCGAGCAACGCGCGGCGGGAATCATCGCCACCAACACGACCATCGCGCGGCCCTCGCTTGACGCGGCCGACGCTGACCACGCGGCGCAAACCGGCGGACTGAGCGGCGCACCATTAACCGAGCGGTCCCGGGAGATGGTGCGGTTTATACATCACGAATCCGGCGGCGCGCTGCCGATCATCGGCGTCGGCGGGATTGGCAGCGGCGACGACGCCAAGGCGATGATCGACGCGGGAGCCGCGCTCGTGCAGATCTACTCGGGGCTGATTTACCGCGGCCCGCGACTGATAGCCGAAGCCGCGCAGGCGACGGCACGGCGTGCGCCGTGATGGAACGCTGCGCGATTTAGTGACACAACGGACCCCTACCGGATAGGACGACCAGCGATGACACCCGAACCTTTCGGAGACCGGCTACTCGCCGCGCTAGCGACCAGGGTGCCGATGTGCGTCGGCATCGACCCGCACAAACAGCTGCTCGAGGCGTGGGGGCTGCGCGATGACGTGGCCGGTCTGGAATCCTTCGCGCGCACCTGCATCGACGCGTTTGCCGGCCAGGTCGCCGTGCTCAAACCACAGTCGGCGTTCTTCGAACGGCACGGCGCGGCGGGCGTCGCGGTCCTGGAGCGCACGATGGCCGCGGCCCGGGCCGCGGGAGCACTGGTGATCTTGGATGCCAAGCGGGGCGACATCGGGTCGACCGCCGCGGCGTACGCCGATGCGTACCTCGAGCAAGACAGCGCGATGTTTTGCGACGCGTTGACTGTCTCGCCGTACCTCGGGTTCGGCTCGATGCGGCCGTTCATCGACGCGGCACAACGCAACGGCGCCGGAATCTTCGTGCTCGCCGAGACCTCCAACCCCGAAGGCCCGGAGGTGCAACGTGCCGTCGCGGCCGACGGCGCGACGGTCGCCCAGCACATCGTCAATCAAGCGGCCGAGGTCAACGCGCAGTTTTTGGATGGCCGAAATTCCACGCTGGGTAGCATTGGAGTGGTGATTGGTGGGACTATCACTACGGGGGGCGCCGACGTACGGCGCTTAAGGGGACCTATTCTCGCGCCTGGTTTTGGAGCGCAGGGTGCGACTGCGGCCGACTTGGCGCATCTGTTCCCATCGGAGTGCACCGTGATTGCTTCGACATCGCGGGACATTCTCTCCGCCGGTCCAGAGAGGGGCGCGTTGAGAGAACGGGTCAGAACAGTCGGATCTCAGCTCGCCGAACAGTGGGGATTTTAGCCGTCTGCGCTACGAGTGCTGGGCGTTAAAACGGGCGGTGCGGCTGTGTTTTACCAGTCTCAAATTTACAATTTGTGGCGGGGGAAGCGCGTATTCAGACACATAATGCGCGGTACATTAGACGGACCTGGAGCATGTGGTCGATCGGCGCGGGGGCGCTGAGCCATCGAGCGCGCTTCGGGTCCATCCAGCGATATGGCGATTAGCGCCATATACATAGAGAGGTGACATTTCTGTGGCTCTCCCGAATCTGACTCCGGAACAACGCGCGGCTGCGCTCGACAAAGCAGCCGACGCACGCCGCCGGAGAGCGGAGTTCAAGGATCGGCTCAAACGGGGCGGTATTTCACTGACGGAAGTTCTCGATCTCGGCGCGTCCGACGAAGTTGTTGGGCGCACGCGAGTACTTGACGTCATCGAGTCGCTCCCTGGGATCGGCGCGGTCAAGGCCGCACGGATCATGGAAAAACTGGAGATCTCGCCCAGCCGGCGGGTCCGCGGGCTTGGCGTCAAACAACGGGTCGCGCTGGAGGGCGAAATCAACTCCCGCGGCCAGTAGGTGCACACCGGCAGGCTCGTCGTACTCACTGGCCCGTCCGGGGTCGGCAAGGGGTCGGTGATGGCGAAGATGCGCACCTTGCTCTCGCCATCAACCGACCCCGCGCCGACCGATTCCGCGGCGGTCGTTACCGATACCTGTCAGACCGACACCGATTACGTCGACCATGCATCGGTCGGCACGATCGGCGATATGCCCGTCTGGCTATCGGTCTCGGCGACTACTCGCCGCCCGCGGCCGGGAGAGGTACACGGCCGGCATTACTACTTCCTCAGCCCCGCTGAGTTCGACGAGCTGATTACCCGCGGGGAACTACTTGAGTGGGCGACGTTCGCGGGCAACCGCTACGGCACGCCGCGGCCGCCGGTGCTATCTCGCCTCGAGGACGGCGGCTCGGTGCTACTTGAGATCGAGCTGGCCGGCGCGCGGCAGGTGAAGGCCGCGATGCCCGAGGCGCTGATGGTCTTCCTGGCACCCCCATCGCGAGACGAATTGCGCCGACGGCTGATCGGTCGCGGCACCGAGGATGGCGACGCAGTGCAGGC
>CAJDTT010000024.1_pt1 | contig 32522 bp, 30 predicted proteins | sample 7389841 | NCBI WGS metagenome assembly CAJDTT01 (sample SAMEA7055655, study PRJEB34461) | soil metagenome | biome: terrestrial ecosystem; feature: Peninsula; material: soil | place: Antarctica | collected 2016
CGTTGCCTTGTGGCGGTTGTTGAGCACGCCGAGCCCCAAGGGCTTGGTGAGTGTTAGTGGTACGCCGGCGACACCAGAATCGTTACGCAGCAGCCGATCCGGCCTTGCGAGCCCGGTGACGGCCAGGCCATACTTCGGCTCCAGGTCGTCAATGCTGTGCCCGCCGGCGAGATAACAACCTGCCGCAGCGCACACCTCGGCTCCGCCGCGCAGCACCTCTGCGGCAAGCTCGAAAGGGATCTTGTCCCGCGGCCAGGCCAGGAGATTGACCGCGACCACGGGCGTCCCACCCATTGCGTAGACGTCCGAAAGCGCATTGGCAGCGGCGATCCGCCCCCAGTCGAACGGGTCATCCACGACCGGTGTGAAGAAGTCCGCAGTCGCTACTACGGCGCGGTCGCCATCGATGCGTACGACCGCGGCGTCGTCTCCGTGGTCGAGCCCGACGAGCAGGTTGCCGCCTTCCAGGCTTACCGGCAGATCGCCCAAAATCCGCTCGAGTTCACCCGGAGGTACTTTGCAGGCGCACCCGCCCCCCGATGCGAACTGGGTCAGTCGTAGCGCAGGTGTTGCGATGCTCATGTGCTCACCGTACAACGACGGTTGAGGACGCTTTCGGCTTACGGGGCATCGGAGGCGCTCGCGGCGCTTCCTTCGCTCAATGACCGTTATTTAACCGAGCCTTTTGGGGTACGACGATGTACTTGGGGTCCTTCGCCGACGCTATCCCGGCCTCGAAGACACCGAAGCGAGTCAACACAGAACCGGCGACGTACGCCGCACCGCTAAGTGCCGAGGCCACCCGCGAGCGGCGACCCACCAGCGACAGGGCCGCGCCACCGGTGGTCAGTCCGCGGGCCAGCCGCAACAGCCGGCCAGGACGGCCTTGCTCGTACGGCTCACCGACCATGCCGAGACGGTTCTGCATCACCTTCATGCTGGAGATTTCGAGGGCGGCCCCGGCGATCGCCATCCGCCTGGCCGGCGCGGCCTGCGCGGTGGGGACGGCGATCATCGCCAGGCCGCCCGCCGCGGCGGCGCCCGATCCGGCGAACACGAATGGCATTTCGCGATGCGCCTCATGCCACGCCGGTACGGCGGTGTTGCAGATCAACGCGGCTGTATAGGTGGCCAGGGGAGGTCCAAAGGCGGCCGCGCCGACGCCGGCCACGCGGCCGAGCCGCGGCAGCCAGCCGGTCACATCTGACGTGAGTGCCGCGGCGGCGAGACCGCCGAACGGCGCCAGGATGAACGATCCGACCGACAACGGAGAGGTCACCTTGAACACCCGCAACATGTTCAAGAATCGCTCCGGCCGTCCAAGGTCGTGAATCAGAGCGACGGTTCCTGCGGCGGCCCCACCGGCCGCCGCTGATCGTGCGATTCGTTGTAGAGCAGGGTTGCCGGAGAGCGCGGCTCCCTCAGCCAGCACCGATGACGCGCCTGCGAGGCCGCCGAGAAACAGGTACAGCGGCACATCCGGTGTCTTCCAGGTCGGGGTCTTGATGATGGCCTTGCCGTAGTAGGACTCGAACTTCGGCTCGGGCACCACCGCCCGCTCTCTCATTGGCGCCTTCCCAGAAACGACGCGACGCCCATTGCCAGTAACGTGCCCGCGGCGGCGCCGACATGTTTCCAGATCGAGCCGATATCGCGGGTCGTCACGATCGGGTCCGGCGGCAGGCCGTAAACCTCCGGCTCGTCCAACAGTAGGAAGAAGGCGCCGTCGCCGCCGACCCCGTCGTCCGGATCTGCCCCGTACAGACGAGCCTCCTGCACACCCTGGTCTTGAAGCTCGGTGACCCGCTGCTGCGCGCGTTCACGCAGTTCGTCGAGTTCGCCGTACTGAATGGACTGGGTCGGACACGCCTGAGCGCAGGCGGGCATCCCGCCGCCCTTGAGCCGGTCGTAACACAGCGTGCACTTGAACGCCCGGCCATCTTCGGGTCGAATATCGATGACGCCGTACGGGCAGGCGGGCACGCAGTATCCGCAGCCGTTGCAGATGTCGGGCTGCACGACCACGGTGCCGAACTCGGTGCGAAACAGTGACCCAGTTGGGCACACGTCCAGGCACGCGGCGTGGGTGCAGTGCTTGCACACGTCCGAGGACATGAGCCAACGAACACCGGCGTCCTGCGCCTCCGGGCTATGGTCACCGGCGGCGAGAGCCAGTACGTCGACACCTGCCTCGGCGTTTATCGGGTCCAGGCCGGGAGGGCCAATCCCGGGCATCCCGAGATTGGTGGTGGTGGTCGAGACCGGCTTCTCGATGAACGCGACATGCCGCCAGGTGTCCGCGCCAAGCTCCTGCGTGTTGTCGTAGGACATACCCGATAGCGAGATGCCATCCTCGGGCACGAGGTTCCACTCCTTGCAGGCTACTTCGCAGGCCTTGCAGCCGATGCAGACCGATGTGTCAGTAAAGAAACCCATCCGAGGCGGGTGCTCCTGGTATCCCGCATCGCCGCTCACATCCTCTAACGGGCCAAAGAACCGGTTGCTCATGCGTCGCTCGCTTCCTCGGTCGGATCGGTATCCGTGCCGGCTCGATGCCGATAGTCCTCGACGTAGGCGATTAGCGCCGGTCCACGGGGGCGGCGACCGGGCCGGATGTCACAGGTACCCACCTTGCCCTGGATGAAAACATTGGGGTCCAGCGTGAGGTTGACCAGGTCGTTGGCGGAGTCGCCGGTGCTCAGACCGCCTTGCCCCCAGTGGTAAGGAAGTCCGACCTGCTCGATGAACTGGTCGCCAACCCGTAGCGATCGCATCCGCCCAGTCACCAGGACGCGCGCCTCGATCGCAGCCCGGGCGGTGACGATCGTTGCCCAGCCGCCGTTCTCCAGAGACCGCTGCGCGGCCAGCCGTGGCGAGACCTCGCAGAACATCTCCGGCTGCAGCTCGGACAGATAAGGGAGCGTCCTGCTCATTCCGCCGGCCGTGTGGTGTTCGGTCAGCCGGTAGCTGGTGAACACGTAAGGGAAGACGTCACTGTAGGACGGGTTGAGCGGATTGCCGTCGTGCTTGATCTGTCGCCGAGCCGGATTGTTCTGCTGGCCGTAAAGCGGATTGTGCACCGGCGACTCCGGTGGTTCGTAATGCGCTGGCATCGGCCCGTCGGCGAGCCCTGACGGCGCGTACAACCACGCCTTACCGTCGGTCTGCATGATGAAGGGGTCCTTCCCGCCGATCGCGTCCGGTCCGCGTGCCCCGTGGGCCGGTACGTGATCTGGCGGGCGGTCGATGATGAAGTCCGGTACGTCGACGCCGGTCCACCGGCCTTCCGCAGCGTCCCACCACACGTACTTCTTGCGCTCGCTCCACGGCTTTCCGTCCGGATCTGCTGATGCGCGGTTGTAGAGGATCCTGCGGTTCGCCGGCCACGCCCATCCCCACTCGGGTGCGACGTAGGACTGCTCCCATCGAGGTTTACGCCGTGCCGCCTGGTTGACCTCGCCCGAGTACACGCCGCAATAGATCCAGCACCCGCACGCGGTCGATCCGTCGTCCTTGAGCTCGGTGTACGACGACAACGCTGCACCGTCCGGACCGGTGCCGTTGATTTCGCGCAGCACCGCCGCACCGCTTGGCTCGGCGAGCACACCCTCAGTCGGATACTCCCACGTGAGGTCGAGAAGTGGCCGGTCCATCTCGTCGGTCGAGTCCGCGAGCTTCTGCCGGATCCGAATCCCTAGCTCGTAGTAGAACTGAAGCTCACTGCGCGCATCACCGGGCGGTTCGACGGCCTTGGTGCGCCACTGCAACATCCGCTGAGTGTTAGTGAATGAGCCGGACTTCTCTACGTGCGAGGCGGCCGGCAGGAAGAACACCTCGGTACCGATCTGCTCAGTCGCGAGTTCACCGGTAGCGATCTCGGGTCCGTCTTTCCAGAACGTCGCCGACTCGATCATCGCGAGGTCGCGGACCACCAGCCAGTCAAGGTTGGCCATGCCCAGCCGTTGCATCTTGCCGTTGGCTGATCCGACAGCGGGATTTTCACCGACAAGGAAGTAACCCTTGACTCGTCCCTCGATCTGCCCGACCACCGTGTCGTACGTGCCGTGGTCGCCGGTCAGCCGCGGCAGGTAGTCGAAGCAGTAGTCGTTGTCTTCGGTAGCCGCGTCGCCCCAGTAGGACTTCAGCAGGCTCACCGTATAGGAGCGCATGTTTCCCCAGAATCCGGTCTTCCCTGCATCTGCGGCGACGAACTGATCGAGGTCTTCATGCTGAGTCGCATGCGGCATGGGGATGTAGCCGGGCAGAAGGTTGAACAGTGTCGGGATGTCGGTAGACCCCTGGATGCTCGCATGCCCGCGAAGCGCCATGATCCCGCCGCCGGGGCGGCCGATATTGCCCAGCAGCAACTGGAGAATCGAGGCAGTCCTGATGTTCTGTACGCCGGTGCTGTGCTGGGTCCAGCCGACTGCATAACAGAACGCCGATGTGCGGTCCCGACCGCTATTGCGCGTCAGCGCCTCGGCAACCTGCTGGAACTGCTCAGGGGAAATACCGCAGACCGACTGCACTACATCGGCGGTGTAGCGGGCGAAATGGCGCTTGAGGACTTGGTAGACGCACCGCGGATGCTGCAGGGTCTCGTCGCGGTGTGGCTTCTGGGCGACGGATGGGCCACCGGACTCGGCCGTCTCGGATTGTGCACTCTCGTGCCCGTTCGCCGCGTCGCGTTCGCCGGTATTTCGATCACGTCCATCCTTCGGCCCGCCCGGTTGCGCAGGATCACGCTGTCCAGCCGCCGGCTTCTCGGAAACGTTTTCGTACTGCCAGCTCGTCGGGTCGTAGGTGTCGGTCTCGGGGTCGAAACCGGAGAAAAGTCCGTCGAGATCTTCGGTGTCTCGGAACTCTTCACCTACGATCGACGCCGCGTTGGTGTAGTTGACGACGTACTCACGGAAGTCGAGCTCGTTGGTCAGTACATAGTTCACCAGCGCGCCGAGAAATGCGATGTCTGAGCCGGCGCGGATCGGCACGTGTACGTCGGCGACTGCCGACGTGCGGGTGAACCGTGGATCGACGTGGATGACTGTCGCGCCGCGCTTTTTTGCCTCCATTACCCATTGGAAACCGACCGGATGGCACTCGGCCATGTTGGATCCCTCGATCAGGATGCAGTCCGCGTTAGCCAGATCCTGCTGAAAGCTTGTCGCACCACCGCGACCAAACGAAGTCCCCAGACCGGGGACGGTGGAGGAGTGTCAAATACGAGCCTGGTTCTCTATCTGGATCGCGCCCATCGCCGTGTAGAGCTTCTTCATGAGGTAGTTCTCCTCGTTATCGAGGGTCGCTCCTCCGAGGCTGGCGATGCCCATCGTGCGCCGCAGACGTTTGCCGTCGCTGGATTCCCATTCCCAGAACTGCTTGCGAGTCTTGATGACGCGCTCGGCGATCATGTCCATCGCGGTGTCGAGGTCGAGATCTTCCCACTCGGTGCCAAACGGGCTTCGATAGCGGACCTTGGTCACCCGACTCTGCGACGTCACCAGCTGCTTGCTCGCGCTGCCTTTCGGGCATAGTCGGCCACGCGAGATCGGACTGGCCGGGTCCCCTTCGATCTGGGTGACCTTGCCGTCCTTGACGAAGACCTTCTGGGCGCAGCCGACAGCGCAGTAAGGGCAGATCGAGTCGACGACCTTGTCGGCTTCGGCGGTACGCGGCTGGAGCGTCTCGCTGCGCGAGGACATCGCTGCGGCGCCCCGGCCCAGACGATCCCCGCGCAGCTGGCGAAGCAACGGCCACAGACTCACGAATGCGTGATCGCCCATCTGTCCTCCAGCCAATCGTCTCGGCGGTCCCCCTCAATCTAGCGACCCGACGCGGATAAGAAAAGGAGCCGCGACGGTGCGGGCGCGGACACTAGAGTGAACCCGGAGGCAGTTCTTAGCGCGTCCGCCACATCTTTTCTAGAGCTCTGGCTCGTTTGGAGGCACCGCTTTGCAAGATGCGCGTCGCACCACGCCAAGGACCGACCGTGTCCTTGCCGACCCTCGCCTGGTCGAGGCCGTCGGCGCCTTGGGTATCGGCATCGTTAAGGGCGCGGTCGCCCGCGCGTTAGAACTGTGTCGGTCCGGCGCACTCGGCCCCTCAGAGGTAGCGGACTGGGCGTGGGAATCTCTGCCTGCTGCTGCTACCTCGATGCGCCGAGTCATCAACGCGACCGGCGTGGTTGTGCACACAAACCTCGGCCGCGCCCCGCTGTCCCAAGCGGCGGTTGACGCGATCCAGATAGCTGCCGGGGCCACCGATGTCGAGATGGATCTTGAGTCCGGTAGGCGCAGCAGACGGGGCGAGGCTGCGCTCGGCGCGCTTGCCGAGGCCGTACCGGCCGCGGGCGGCGTTCACGTCGTCAATAACGGCGCAGCGGCGCTCGCGCTGGTCACGTGTGCGCTCGCGATGGGCCGCAATATCATTGTGGCTCGCGGCGAGATGGTCGAGATCGGTGATGGTTTTCGATTGCCGGAGCTCATCGAGTCGATCGGTGCCACTCTCCGCGAAGTGGGCACCACTAACCGGGTCCGGCTCGCGGACTACGAATCAGCGATTGACGACAACACGGCCTACATACTTAAGGTCCACCCCTCAAACTTTCTGATTTCCGGATTCACCTCGTCCGTGGCGGTCTCCGAACTGGCCGCGTTTCCGGTGCCCATCGTGGCCGATATCGGCTCGGGCCTGCTAGCCCCGCATCCGAGGCTGCCCGACGAGCCGAGCGCCTCCGCGTGGCTCGAGGCTGGTGCGGACCTCGTCACCGCATCCGGCGATAAGCTGCTGGGCGGTCCACAATGCGGGCTCATGCTGGGGGAGGCGGCTCTGGTCGAGCGACTCCGACGTCACCCGTTCGCTCGCGCCGTACGGGTAGACAAGCTCACGCTGGCGGCCCTCGAAGCGACACTGACCGGTCCGCCACCGCCGGTAGTTGCCGCGCTGGCGGTGTCTGTCGCCGAGCTGCGAGCCCGCGCGACGCGGATCTGCGAAGCACTGGACGGGATCTCTGCCTCGGTCGTCGATTCGACGGCCGCAGTCGGTGGGGGAGGTGCGCCCGGCGTGGAGCTGCCGAGCGTCGCGATCGCCGTGCCGGAGTCGTTGGCAAAGATACTGAGGCTAGGCGAGCGGCCCGTCGTCGGCAGAGTCGAACGCGGGCGCCTGCTCCTCGACCTGATCGCGGTAATGCCATCGGACGACGTCCTCGTCATCGAGGCAGTACGGCGCGCAATACGGCGGACGGACCGTGTATCTAGTAGCAATGGGCGGGCACAGTGACATCGAGTGTCCGAGCGCGGCTGTTTACCGACCGGACGTTTTGGGTAAGGGCCTAGAGAACACCAGAATCCCACCTTCTAGTTTTACGCGAAGTAAGGATGAACTATGGCAGGCAGTAACAATTCCGGTCGTAAGAGCGAATACACCGTCCCAGGACTGAAAGTCGCCGACGGTCATAAAGTCGGAAAGACGCTCCAGATGCGGTTGCACGCGCTGAACGACTTACAGCTCACACTGAAACACGCACATTGGAACGTCGTAGGCCCGGACTTTATCGGCGTGCACGAGATGCTTGACCCGCAGATCGACGCGGTGCGCGCGATGGTCGACGAGACCGCGGAGCGCATGGCGACCCTCGGCGTGTCTCCGGCAGGTACACCGGGAGCACTGGTGGCAGCGCGGACCTGGGACGATTACGACATCGGCCTCGCCGATACGAGTGAGCACCTGGGTGCGCTCGACCTTGTCTATGGTGGAGTCATCGCTAGTGAGCGCGAAGCGATCGACGCGGTCGGAAAAATCGACCCGATCACCGAAGACATCCTGATCGGACACACTAAGCAACTCGAGCTATTTCAGTGGTTTATCCGGGCGCACCTGGAAAATGCGTCGGGTCAACTCGCTACCCGCGGCGCGGCGACAGAGTCTGCTGCGGCGGCGAAGTCCGCGGCTAAGAAGTCTTCCTAGCGGAAGCATTCCTCGTCCATCACGGATTCGGGCCGTTTGGCGTGACCAGCCCTTCCTTATTCGCGACGGACTTGGTACCGACTGGGCGGAGCAGGTCGATGACGACATCGTCGTCGAGGTATCGACCTGCCCGCCTCATGTCGCTCGATTCGTCCAGCAGCACGTGGAACTCATCGCCCGTTGCGGGGTACTCCGCCACCCGATGGCGCCAATGCGCGGCAATCAGTGATCCGTTGGGGGTAAGGTGCGCGACGGCCTGTCTGATCGTACGTCGCGCAGTGTCGGGTTCCAGGTAGTAACCGACCTCGCTGAGTACGATCAGATCGAACATTTCGGCGGGCCACGTATCGCCAAGTGCCCAGTGCCTTAACTCCACATTGTCCGCTCCACCGCCGGCCAATCGGCTTCGTGCCGTGGCTAAGGCCGCGCGTGAAATGTCGGTAGCGACGACTCGGTTGCATCGCTGGGCAAGTTCGGCTGTGAGAACCCCGATCGAACACCCGGGTTCGAAGCACGTGTCGAAACGTTCCTGCGGTAGCAGCGCGAGTGTGAGTGCATACTTGCGGCGCTCATACCAGCGTGTAGCGAATCCCCACGGATCCGTCGACTTCTCATACATGTGGTCGAAGTAGCCCGGTTCCATGACTTAGCACTCATCCTCTGGAACAAACAGCAGTTCATATGGGCGCACGAGCCGCTCCAGGACGTGTGGCGGAAGGACTGCCGCGTCGGCGGGATGATCTGACAGCGGTTCGGTTTGCGTGGCGAATGCGCTAACGGCATGTGCCTTCAGATCAGCGGTAGTCGGCGTCAAGTTGAACCGGCGGGCTCGCGCCCACGGCACCGCCTTGTCCCGTGGCCGCGCCCAATGCCACATCCAGATCGGGTATTCCAGCAGCCGCGACCCAGCACCTGAGCATGCGCGCCGGGTCGCTCGTGCGCAGGCTTCATGATCTGGATGCCCGTCGCCGGACCAGGTCACCAAGACCCAGGCGTCGTTGACGTACGGTTCCAGCGTCCGGCTGAGCGTCTTCTCGGACATTGCAACGGCGCCATCTGTGAAACCCAGATGGGTCGGTTCTGGCAATCCCAGTGTCGTGTTCGCGTTCGCTGATTCGATACGGCGCAGCGCGGCCAGTTGTTGTGGGCTGTAGGTCGGTGAACCCGGATGGGAGGACTGACCGTCGGTCACGATAACCGCGTGGGTCTCAATGCCGCGCGCGGCCGCGGAGGCCGCGATCCCGCCGACGCCGAGCACCTCGTCGTCCGGGTGCGGTGCGATGACGACCAGCCGCTTGCACCCATCGAGCGAGAAGCTGGGGTAGCGGAGATCCGCCGCTGCCCATTCACTCTCCGGCGTGCCTTGCTCAGTGGTCGGCACGTCTAGAAATCTGTCAACGCTCACGTAAGAGGCTCCCGAGTGAGGCAAGGTCGCTCTCTGCGTGACTTTGCCGAATGTAGATGGTGAGATCTGCGACGCGCTGTGCATGGTCCGGGTCCTGGCAGAGCGGTCCCGCGCCGAGGGCGCGCCCGACGCTGTCGATGACCCGTACCGCGGCGCTTTCGACAATTGTCCGCACCTGCAGCGCGCGAATCCGCGCCTGTCGGTCGTGGTCGTACGGGTCGGCATCGACTTCGTGTGCCGCACCGACAAGTGCCCAACGTGCGCCTGCCAGCGCCGCGTCGATGATGCCCATGTGCGCCAACTGGTGCGGGTTTGCTTTATGCAGTCGGGCTTTTAGCGGTTCGGCGACCGTGGCGGCCCCGCCGTACCAGCAAGCGGCAACGCCCGCGGCGCCGTGCCAGAAGCCGGGGCGCTCCAGGTACGAAGAAGTGCTCCCGACCGGTTCGGCGAGAACCGCGCTGAAATCGACCGATTCGGTATCGGAGGCTCGCATGCCTGCATTTGCCCACGTACCGTTGCCGGGGCGTACGCCGGGTTGGTCGAGCTGCACCGTATACAGGCGAGAGGCACCGCCGTCGGAGGCGGTGACCAGGGCATGGGTACAGATCGAGGCGCCAGAGCACCAGAGCTTGGTCCCGTTGAGGCGCCACTGTCCCGCGTGCTCGGTTGCCCTAAGCGCAGGTGTCGGTGGCTCGGCCGCCCATACCCCCCACAGCTGTCCGGGTTCTGCACGTCGATTACTGACTTCGTGCAAGATGGCGTCCGCGTCGGCGTGTGCCTCAACCAAACGCCCGACCGCGATGCCATGCTCGCAGTTTCGCGCGAGTCGCAGCCAGCGCTCAGCGGTTGCCCCGGCGCCGGGCAGCGGAAGGGGCTCGGCGGTCAGTTTGAGGAGTTGCGCTTTGAGGTCAGTCATTTACCTAGCCAGGTCTAAGCTTGAGAGATGCGCGGCGAAACCGCCGTCCGCTCGACTTTTCCGGCGACCAGAGGTCACGACCGGGGATCTATCGCTCCAGACAACATGTGCACCAGCACGCACGAAGCGGTGCACCAGATCGACGTCCTCGTGCAGCGCTAGAGGTGCAAATCCGCCGACCGAGAGGTAGCGACTCCCCAGAAAACTGAGGTTGCAGCCGTGAATTCGGGTCGACGGATCTACGGTGCGGTAGCGTCGTTCGTAGGCGAACCGGGTGCGCGAAGAATAAGTGTCCCAGTCGACTACCCGAACGGTTCCGGCGACGAGTTCGACGCCGGCGCGCGCGTAGGTCATCTGATCGGTAAGCCAGTCGACAGGTACCACCGAGTCGGCATCGGTCGTCACCATCCACGCTGTGTGCGGGGAGGTCACCGCTCGGAATCCGGCTCGCCGCGCGGCCCCTACATTACGATCGGCGATCTGCACGACCGGACCGAACTGTGCGGCGATCTCAGCGGTGCGGTCGGTGCATTGGTCGGCGACCACAATCACTTCGACCGGCAACGGTGCACGCTCTGCCGCCGCGTGAATGCTGATGAGGCTGGACTCCAGAAGCGTCTCTTCGTTGTGCGCGGGAACGACGATCGCGATGCTGGCGATGGTCGAAAGGGTATTCACTATGGTGTCTCCTGAGGCATCAGCTATACGTGACTCACACGTTTTAGACCGTGTGGGAGAACTCCCACGACTGAGTCATCTGTGCCCAAAATAGGCGCGGTTCAAACCGGACCTGTCGACCCATTCGCGGCCGGACAGCGATGACCACGACGATCGGGGTTGCGGTCTGAAGGGCCGATCTTGGACCTCCTCAGGGAGTTTGGTCGCTGGGCAGTGCGTCGATCTGGATGGGGTAACCAGCCCGAATTACCGCAACATTCGACGGCGGCGTGATGACGTCGGCGTCTCCAACGGCCGGGCGGGCTCGCCGGGTGGAGTAGCCGCCCGTAGTCCATTCGATGATCTCGTCACCGAAGACCAGATACGGCGCGTAGTCGATGGATACGAACGCCCCGTCCGGCAGACCACGCCACGGCATCGCGTGCAGGCGCCGACGATGCGTGCCCTTCACAATCCGTTCCCCGTGTAGCTGCCGATTGATCTGCTGCGCCGACGGCGGGTCCACGCCGAGCTCGGCCGCCCACGCCACTTGGTATGCCTTGTAACTGTCCCGTCGGCATTCTGCGCACGGCCGGTGCCCGGCGGCAAAGGCGACCGCCTCGTCGTGGAAGTAGAGGAATGTGTAGTGGCCCGGCTGCCACTGCTTGTTCCAGCGTCCTCGGAACTGCAGCGCACAGATAATCCAGAGGTCGCCGCCGTGAAACCGGACGATCTCGTGTCCCTTATGGAGCTGGCCGCGGTTTCCGGTCCAGGCGCCTCGCAACGGCGCCTCGACAATGTCGCCGAGAGGGGTGACTCTGTTGCGTTCTGCCATTCGAGCCTCCAGGGCACAGCTGGACGTCGTACGAGATGGTCGATATCGCGCGCACTTCGTAGACGTGGCGAAGGGTGTTAACTCGGGAGCTGGGCTTCGATCGCGGAGACCACCTCGGGAGCATCTGGAGTGGTACGCGGGCGGAACCGGGCCACGGGTTCACCCGCTGGGGAGACGAGGAACTTCTCGAAGTTCCACTGGATGTCTCCGGTCTTGCCCTCGGCATCGGGCACCTGGACGAGCTCGGCGTACAGCGGATCGCGGTTGTCGCCGTTCACTTCTGTCTTGGCAAACATCGGGAACGTCACGCCGTAGGTAGCGGAGCAGAATTCCGCGATCTCGTCGGCGCTGCCTGGCTCTTGGCCGCCGAACTGGTTGCAAGGGAAGCCGAGTACGGCGAAACCGCGGTCGGCGTACTGTGCGTGCAGCTGCTCAAGGGTTTCGTACTGCGGGGTCAGTCCGCAGCGCGAGGCGACGTTGACCATCAGCAGCGCCTTGCCCTCGTAGTCGTGCAGGTTGGCCGGTTCGCCAGTCAGAGTGGTTACGTCGTAGTCGTAGATTGCCACGTGTTGCCTTTCCGTTGATGTGTGCGTGATGCGGAGTCTTTAAGTGTTGGTTAAGTGAGAAACTCGGCCGCGCGGGTGCCCCACGTGCGCAGGTCCGCGCTGGTCTCCGACACGTGCAGCACGGAGCCGGGGATCAGGGAGGCTAGTTCTTCGGCGGTAGAGATCGGGTGTCCGGGATCAGTGGCCCAGGCCAGAATCAGCGTCGGCTTCCGGATCGCGCCAACCGCCTCACGGGTGGGGAAGTCGGTGATTCCCGCTCCTCGAAAGACGGTGGGAAGCAGTTCGTAGGAGATGTCCGGGGCCGGTGGATAGCCGGGCACATCGTCAAAGATGGGGGCAGGGCGACGGGACTGCGCAAGTATGTCGGCCGCTTCGTCGGGTGCTGATTTCTCTACTAGCTCGGCCATCTGACGGTAGATATCGGCCTGTGCGGCACGCGTCTCCCAAGCGGTCGGGGGCGCGGTGAGTACGACGCGGTCGAACCGTTCGGGCGCGGCGGTGACCGCATGCAAGAGCGTTCCCGTGCCCATAGACAGTCCAATGCCACTGACCGGTGCGTCGGGTGAAAAGTGGTCGACGAGTGCGAGCATGTCGCTGCTTAGCGCGGACCAGGTGTAGTCCTCACGCGACGGCGTACCGCTGGACTCACCGTGCCCGCGCGCGTCGTACGAGACCAGGCGGTGCCCGGCAGATGCGACGGGTGAGAAGTCCGCCAGTTCGAACCGCGCGACCGATCGACGGCTGCGTGTCAGTCCGTGCGCATTGATCACGACCGGGCCGCGTCCACGCGCCGAATAGGACAGCAGCGCGTTGGGAAGCTGGATTGTTCCTGCCGTCTGCGCGTCATCGACCATTGGTCCGCCCTTGTCGTAATAAATCGTGGTCGTAATGCGTCATGCGCTCCAAGTACGCAACGTCAGTACGCCGTAATTATTCCAGCATAGGTTGAATCCACTGCGCCGCGTATCGATCCTGTGGGAGGCGCGTTAGCATTCGAAGTAAGCCGTGATGTACAGCCTGGAGCGGCCTACGTTGCGGGGGATGCATGGGGTTTTCGCTTAGCGCGCTGTTCATCGTGCCGACGATGGCAGTCGTGGCTCCGCTGCTTGCCGTTCTGGTAGGTCGCTTCGTCAAGGTGCACGTGGTCGTCTTCGAGATCATGCTCGGTCTTCTTGTCGGGCCGAGTGTGCTCGGCCTGGTGCCGCACGACCGGTTTATCGATCAGATCGCGAACTTCGGATTGGCCTTCCTGTTTTTGATGGCCGGCAACGAAACGGACTTCTCTGCGATCAAGGGGCGGTTGGCGGCGACTGCTCTTTCCGGATGGCTGGTCTCGCTGGTCGTCGGCGTCGCCATTGGTATAGCCATAGGCGCCAGTGTCGTCGCGGGCGTCATCATCGGCATCGCGCTGACATCAACGGCGCTCGGCACGATCATGCCGATGATCCGGGACGCGGGTGAGTTGGAGACACCCTTCGGTCGCTCGGTGACCGCGGTTGGTGCTGTGGGGGAGTTCGGCCCGTTGGTGGCGATCTCGCTCTTTCTTAGTGGACGTACGACGGTCGGGGCGGCCATCGTCTTGATCAGCTTCGTCGTTATATCGGCGATCGCGGTGTTGGTGGCCTCCCGCGGAGGAACGCCAAGGTTTCACCGCCTCATCGCGTCGACGTTGCACACGAGCAGTCAACTCGCGGTGCGCATCGTGGTCATGATCATCGCCGCGCTCGCGGGCTTGAGCATCGCGCTCGGCTTGGACATGTTGCTTGGTGCCTTCACCGCTGGCGTGATCAGCCGGGTGCTGCTTTCTGGGGCGAAACCCGAACACCGGGCCTTGGTCGAAACCAAGCTCGAGGCAGTCTCGTTCGGCTTCTTGGTGCCGATCTTCTTCATCAACGTGGGTATTACCTTCGACCTGCACGCGCTGTTATCCAACGGGAAGGCCCTGATTCTGCTGCCCGCTCTCTTGATCTTGCTGTTGGTAATTCGTGGCCTTCCAGGTGGATTCGCGGCGCCGAAAGGATCAAGCTTTGCCGATCGACGGGCATTAATGTTGTTCACCGCCACCGGCCTGCCCGTCATCGTCGCGGTGACGGCGATCGGGACCGCCGAGAACTACATACTCCCTGGCACGGCTGCCGCCCTAGTGGGCGCAGGCATGCTCTCGGTACTGCTGTTCCCGGCGATCGCAATGAGCCAACGCAGACGCTCGGTGAAGGCGCCGTAACAACCGATGACCGACGCTCGCCGAACCGGCGCTCGACCCGGACTGGATTGTGCCGTAGGTCGGTGGTTGCATGGACGGCATGAGTGATGCACTAGCTGCGCAGACAATTCATATCTCAGGCCATAACGGCGACGACATCGAGGCCTATCTCGCCCGCCCGACAGAGTCGACCGCCCGCGGCGGTGTCCTGGTCATCCACCACATGCCCGGCTATGACCGTGCCACCAAGGAGATCGCGCGGCGGTTCGCCGAACTTGGGTACGACGCGATCTGCCCCAACCTCTACTGGCGCGAAGCGCCGGGCGCCGCACCCGATGATGCGGCGGCGACCGCGCGTGCATCTGGCGGCGTACCTGACGACCGTTTCCTCGGCGACGCGGCGGGTGCGGTGGCGTACCTGCGTTCCCTGGACTCCTCCAACGGCAAAGTTGGCGTCATTGGCTACTGTTCCGGTGGTCGACAGTCGGTGTTGACGGCCTGTCACGTCGACGTGAACGCCGCCGTCGACTGCTACGGCGCCTTCGTCACCGGTACGCCGCCGGAGGGGTTCCCACTGCAGGTGGGCAACCTTGTCGAGGACCTGCCGTCGCTGAAATGCCCGGTGCTGGGGCTTTTCGGTGTTCAGGATAAGTATCCGTCGCCGGAGAACGTCGACGAACTCGAGCAGATCCTCACCACCAACGGCAAGAGTTTCGACTTCCATCGGTACGACGACGCGGGCCACGCTTTCTTCGCTACCGACCGTCCGTCGTACCGCGTTGCCGCCGCGAACGACGGCTGGGAGAAGATCACCTCTTTCTACGGTCAGCACCTCACCTGACCGCTCATACATTCGCCGTACGACGGGAGACATGACGCCAATGTGCACGTATACAACACTGCAGACCGAGATCGATGGAAGCGCGAAAGGCCCGGGCGGCAAGTGGTTTCACGCCACCAATGCGACGGTCTACTTCGATCACCCCGTGCATGCGATGGCCGAGCACACGTTGAACATCGACTTCGCTGACCCGGCCGCCGGTCCGTCCCAGCGCGTCGCCGTCGAACTCACCGCCGACTCGGCCCGCAAGCTCGTCGCCGCGATCCAGGCGGCCCTCGCATCCGCGCCCGCCGAGATGACGGTCTGACGTGCGCGTCGGTCTGACACTTGGTGGCGACCAGAGCGCGGTCGCACGGGAAGCCAAAGGCGCGGAGGCCGCCGGCTTCGACATGATCGCGACTGGCGAGCACCTCTTCTTCCACGGGCCGGTGCCTAACGCTTTCGTCTCGCTCGCTGCGGCAGCGGGCGCAACAACGACGATCCGGCTGCTCAGCTCGCTGACCGTCCTACCGCTCTATCCGCCCGCGCTGGCGGCGAAACTGGCAACCAGCCTGGATCAGGTGTCCGGCGGCCGTTTCGACTTCGGTGTCGGCGTGGGCGGCGAGTTCCCGGACGAGTTCACCGCTGCGGGCGTGGACGTGAAAGAGCGCGGCGCGCGTACAAGCGAGGCCCTAGAGCTTCTCAAAGCGTTCTGGTCAGGCGAGCGTGTACACCATGAGGGAAAGTTCGCGCGCGTACCGGGGCTGGCGATCAAACCCGGCGCGCTTCAGTCGGGTGGCCCGCCGCTGTGGATGGGCGGGCGTAAGGACGCGGCGATCCGCCGCGCCGGCCGTTACGCCGACTTCTGGATGCCCTATATGTACACGCCGGAACAGCTAGCCGAGTCTCTCGGCAAGGTGCGGGATGCGGCCGAACGGGCCGGGCGGGATCCGCAGTCGGTGCGCGGCGCGATCTACTGCTGGAGCGCTGTCGATGAGGACGGCACGCAGTCGAGGCAGTGGGCGATCGACGCGGTAAGCACGATCTACCAGCAGGACTTCAGCAAGCTCGCAGATCGTTATCTCTTGTTCGGGTCGCCCGATCAGGTTGCCGCGAGGGTTGCCGAGTACCAGGCTGCGGGCGCGGAGACTCTCGTCTTCGCGCCGGTGGCCGACGGCGCGCGTCGTCAGCAAATCGTCGACGTCTTCGCCCAGCACGTACTCCCGAAGCTGCATTCCTGAGGGCGGTCGTCGTCGCGGCGGGCATAGCCGCTGCACGACCAAATCACAGGATTTGCATATATTTCGTCGATAACGTCGTCTCCAGACTCGAATGCCGCGGCCTGTGCGGTACTAGGCGGGATCGGGAGACACATCGATGGCTCGTTTCAAGGTGCGTGAGCACCGGCGCGGTGTAGTTATCGGCGCCGCGGTGGCGGCGGTGGTTATCGCTGGTGGCCTAGTCGCGATTTTTTCCGGGAGCACTCCCGCGGCGGCCGCCCAGACCGCGACGGCGCAGACCTCCACGGTCGAGCAGTCGATCTCGGCAAGTGGCACCCTACAGCCCGCGCAGCAGGCGGATCTGACGTTCCCGGTGGCGGGACAAGTGTCGTCGGTCAGCGCGGTCGTCGGCCAGCAGGTCACCTCCGGCGAGTCGTTGGCGACGATCGACGCGCCGTCACTACCGGTCCAGGTGGCCCAGGCACAGGCGACCGTCGCGACGGACGAGGCGAAGGTCGCGGCGGACGGATCATCGAGTTCGAGTGCGCAGTTGACCTCCGACCAGGCGGCGCTAACCGCGGCTCAGGGCCAACTCACCGCGGCCCAGACCGCGCAGTCCGAATCGACCATGACCTCGCCGATCGACGGGACGGTCGGCGCAGTGAACCTGGCAGTCGGACAGGCGGTGTCTGGCAACGGTTCATCGAGCAGCAACTCGTCTGCTTCGGATTCCGCCGGTAGCGGCGGATCCAGCACCGGAGGTAAGTCCGCGTCCAAATCGTCGTCGACGGGTTCCGCCGCCTCCAGCGGCACATCGTCGAGTAGTTCGACGGCGCAGATCGTGGTCATCAGCACCGGTTCCTTTATCGTCGCGGCGACGGTCGACGATACCGAGGTGGGCCAGGTCGCCGCGGGCCAGCAGGCCGTCATTACGCCTGACGGTGCGACGACCCCGGTGTATGGACTGGTCTCGTCGGTCGGGATCATCTCGAGTTCGAGTTCGGGTGTGGCGAGCTTCCCGGTCAACATTGCTATCACCGGCACGCCGGCTGGCCTCTATGACGGGGCTAGCGCGACCGTTCAGATCATTACCAAGAAGCTGTCGAATGTCCTCACGGTGCCGCGCAGCGCGGTACACAGCGTCAAGGGAAAGTCCGTTGTGTACGTCGCCGGGCCCAAAGGAAGTCAAGTCACGAAGACAGTCACGACCGGCATGAGTTCCGGCGACAAGATTCAGATCGTCTCCGGTCTCGACGCCGGCGCCAAGGTTGTCCTGCCGGCAACCGTGCAGGGTGCGACAACGTCGGGCGCGGCCACGAGGTCCGGTCGTAGTGGTCTCGGCGGCGGACTGGGCGGTGGCGGCAACTTCGGCGGTGGCGGCAACTTCGGCGGCGGAGGCCGCGGCGGTGCCGGCGGCGGGGGAGGCTGACGATGAGCATCGCATCTGTGACGCCGGCGGTAATTGAGCTGTCAGACGTTCGTAAGAGCTACGGAACCGGTCAGGTCAGGGTTGAGGCACTACGCGGAATCTCCGCCTCGATTATGGAGGGCGAGTACGTAGCGATCGTCGGCCCATCTGGCTCGGGAAAGAGCACCCTCATGCATGTTCTCGGCTGCCTCGACGTACCCACAGAGGGTAAATACTTGCTGGCCGGTGATGACGTCGCGCAAATGAGTGAGGAACGGCTCGCCGAAGTCCGCAACCGACACATCGGTTTCGTGTTCCAGCAGTTCAATCTCCTCGCCGGTGCATCCGCGTGGCGTAATGTCGAACTTCCGTTGTGCTACGCGGGAGTAGCAAGAGCCGAGCGGAAAGAACGGGCAGTCGCGGCATTGGAGAGTGTCGGCCTCGCGAACCGCATTACGCACCGCCCCGGTGAACTGTCCGGCGGTCAGCAGCAGCGTGTCGCGGTGGCCCGCGCGTTGGTCACGAGCCCGGCGTTACTTCTCGCTGATGAGCCGACGGGCAACCTGGACTCGGAGTCGACCGCAGAGGTGCTCCAGCTACTCGATGACCTGCATGGAGCGGGCCGAACGATTGTGCTCATCACGCACGAGCCGGATGTGGCGTCGCTGGCCGGACGTGAGTTACACATCCGTGATGGTCGGCTCACCGAGGGTGAGCCGCGCCTGACCGCATCGAGCGGGCGACCGCGATGAAGTGGGGCGAAACAATCCGCACCGGACTCGAGGCAGTCCGAGTGCATCGGCTCCGTTCAATCCTGACGATGCTCGGCATCATGATCGGCATCGCCGCCGTCGTACTGACCGTCGGCCTCGGCGAGGGCGCGGCCGCGAAAGTCTCGGCACAGATCAATTCCCTCGGCAGCAATCTGCTGGTCGTATCGCCCGGCAGCAGCACCACCGGCGGCGTGCGCGGCGGCAGCGGCACGGCATCGACGCTCACCATTTCCGATGCCGACGCGCTGGCCTCGAAGACCGTCGCCCCCGACGTGGTGGGTGTCGCGCCAACCGTGCAGCAGTCCGCGTCGCTGACCGCTGGGTCGACGAACTGGACGACGACCGTGGTCGGCACGTTGCCCAGCTGGGAGTCGGTGCGTGCCCGCTCGGTACCGGAAGGGCGGTTCATCAGCGCTTCGGATGTCAGCTCGGACGCAGCGGTGACCGTGCTCGGCGCCGATACAGCCCAAGAGCTGTTCGGGCACCGTGATGCCGTCGGCCAGACGGTGAGCGTGAACGGAGCAGAGCTGACGGTCATCGGCGTCCTCAACCCAGAGGGATCGACCGCTGTCGCCAACGAAGATGACCAAGCGATCGTGCCGATCACCACGGCGGCGAACCGGCTGATCGGCGGCGCTTCGCCGTCGTCGGTGCAGGCAATATATATAGAAGCGAAGTCTTCGAGCGTGTTGTCTGCGGCGTACCAGGAGGTCGACGGTGAGCTACTCGGCCTGCACCACACGCTTTCCCCGGCAGCGGCCGACTTCTCCATCGCCAGTCAGCAGTCGCTGCTGTCGACGGCCACCTCGGTCACCCAGACCCTGACGGCGTTGTTGGCAGGGATTGCCGCGATCTCCTTACTGGTCGGCGGAATCGGCGTTATGAACATCATGCTCGTGTCGGTTACCGAACGGATCCGCGAGATCGGCCTACGTAAAGCGCTCGGTGCGACCCCGCGAGTGATTCGGCGCCAGTTCCTCGTTGAGGCATCGGTACTCGGGCTCCTCGGTGGTCTGTGCGGGGTGCTACTTGGTCTGCTTGGCGCGCTCGTGCTGCCCGGGCTCATCTCCCAGCCGGTCGACGTGTCCGGTGCCGCAATGTTGGTGGCCATCCTCGTCGCAATCGCAATCGCGCTTGTTTTCGGCGTGTATCCGGCGAGTCGTGCTGCGCGGCTGAGCCCCATCGATGCATTACGCAGCGAGTGACCGATATGAAACAGTCCACCCAGACGAAGGAACCACCAATGCACCAGATATGGCACGCGCGTCGTACTCTCGTTCCTCTGCTGGCAGTGTGCGGCGCCGTACTTCTGAGCACGACGGCGTGCGGCGGCGGTACGTCGACTGCGAGCGCGGCGACGGGTTCTAGTGCGCGTCCCAGTCAGGCATCACCTGCTCCTGGGGCGTTCGGAACGATCGCGAGCGTGACGACCGGGACGTTGGAGGTGCAGGATCCGCAGTCCGGTCAGACGACCGTGACCTACACGCCGAGCACGCCGGTCACCGATCAGGAGTCCGCTACGGCCGCCGATATCGCGGTCGGCAGCTGCGTCGTCGTGACGTCCAAGTCGGCGCCTAAGTCGGGTTCGCCCATCGCCGCCGCTACCGTCTCGATCACTACGGCGAGCGCCAATGGGTGCACAGCTGGCGAGGGGTTTGGCGGACCACGCGCTCAGGGATTGACTGGTACGGCGCACAAGCCGGCGACGTCGTCGAAGAACAAGAGGTCGTCGACGTTCGTACGACCGACGATCGGCCAGGTCACCACGGTCGGTGGGCAGGGCTTCACCGTCGAGGCGGTCCAGCGGAAGTTCGGCGGCGCATCGGCATCCGCGAGTAGCAAGAGCGCATCCTCAAGCGGTGCGGCATCGGCCAAGACCAGCAGTGTCTCGGTGACGACAGGCGACAGTACGACGTACACCAAGACCGTTACTGCGGATGCGTCCGCGCTGACCGTCGGAAAATGTCTGACGGCGAGCGGAAAAGCGGACGACACCGGCAGCGTGGCCGCCACGGTCCTTCGGGTATCGACGCCGGGGCCCTCGGGCTGCAGTACTAGCGTGCGTGGTAGTCGTTTCGGCGGCCCGGGAGCAGGCGGCAATGGCTGACCTGACGTCGGACTTGATGGCGCTGTCCGCGCACCCGCCGGCCGCGGGCCCTCACAATCCGCGTCGACGACTGCTCATGCGGGGGCTCGTCGTCCTCATCGTCATTGTGGTCGTCGTCGGATTCGTCATCGCCTACGCCACCCGTACGTCGCCACCGTCGTACCGAGTCGCCAGCGCGACAAAGGCCGATGTGCAAGCGATCGTGCAGACGGCAGGGACCGTGCAAGTCGTGAATACCGCCGACGTCGGGTTCGCTACCTCCGGCCTGGTGTCGAACATCGCGGTGGCGGTCGGGCAGCAGGTCACGGCCGGTCAAGTACTTGCCTCGTTGGATGCGACCAACCTGCAAGAGGCGGTGACGGCGGCCGAGGCGGCCGTCGCGGCCGCGCAGGCAAAGCTTGCGGCCGATCAGTCAGGCGAATTGAGCACGAGCGCTCAACCGGCCATATATCTGCAGTCGGGCGTCGCTCAGGTCGAGGCCGTAGGAGACACCAGCGTCGGTGGATTAGTCAGTAGCCAGCTTCAGGCGATCGCCACGCAACAGGCGGCCCTTGTCGACGCGCAACATGCCGCCGACACCAACCTCGCCCAAACCAAGACCGATCTCGCTGCCGAAGTGTCGGCTTGTCAGGCCTTTGTCAACGCGACCCCGGCAGGTACGTCGTTGCAGGGCGAGGCCTGCACCGCCGCACTTCAGAAGGTAGAAAGCGACCAGGCCGCGGTGAGCAGCGATCAGCAGGCGGTTTCGAGCGATGAGGCTACTCTAGCGAGTGCGCTGAGCGCTCTCGTTTCCGCCGAGCAAGCGACACCGCCGCCACCCACGACGCCGCCGCCACCCACGACGCCGCCGCCACCCACGACGCCGCCTCCGGCGACAAAACCGACACCGTCTACGAAGAGCGCCGCCACTCCACCTTCCCCGCACGCCACCGCGCCATCCCCCCCATCCGCCCCATCCGGCTCCTCCAAGTCGGGTACCGGGAAGGGCGGGATTGGTACGGGTACGTCGGGCGGCGTCTCCGGAAGTACATCCGGTAGCGCTGGAAAGGGTGGAAACTCCACTCAATCGGCAACCCCACAACAGTTGGCCGCCGATCAGGCACAAATCGATCTTGCGAACGCCGAACTCGGTGAAGCACAGCAGAACCTCAGCCAGGCCTCGGTAGTCAGCCCGATTGCGGGCACCGTCGCCGCGGTGTCGGTGACTACTGGGCAGTCGGTGCAGCAGAGCACGGCATCAAGCCCGCAGTTCGTTGTTGTCGGCGACGGTGCGGACGAGGTGACTGCAAAGGTCAGCGACATCACGGTCGGCCAGATCAAGGTCGGTGACAAAGTCGAAGTGCAGCCGGACGGCGGATCGGCGTCGATAACCGGCAGCGTCGCGTCGATCGGCATGCTGTCCACGTCCTCGCCGGCCAGCTACCCAGTGACGATCGCAATCGCGGGATCCACGCCGCATCTGTACGCCGGCGGCTCGGTCGCCGCCTCGGTCATTCTCGGTAGCGCGAAGGGCGTGCTTACGGTGCCAACATCGGCCATACACAGCTTCGCGGCACTGCACACAGTAACGATCGACAAGGCGGGAAAGACCACTACTATCCCGGTTGTTGTCGGTTTGATGGGTGCCGAGCGCACCCAGATCCTGTCGGGGCTCAAGGCGAGTGACGTCGTCGTACTCGCGAACCTCGGCGAAGCATTGCCCACCGCCACCGCGACTGCCGGTCCCGGCGGGCAGCGCAGGGCATTCAGCGGGGGCTAGCCCACGACCCGCCGGTCAGCGCGTCTCACGTGCCTCCGGTCGCGGAAGCCCCCAGTCCCTCGCACTATCGTGAGACGGCAGTTTCGTCGTCACTACGAAGGGAAGCCCCGTGGGCAAACTAAATGGACGGGTCGCGGTTGTTACCGGCGCAGGTCAGGGAATCGGTCTCGCTGTCGCGAAGGCCTACGCAAACGAGGGAGCGAAGGTTGCACTGGTCGACAAGCGGCCAGAGATCATTGAAATAGCCGCGGGCCTCGGTCAGGGATACAAGGGTTACGTCTGCGATGTCAGCCAGCGGGCCGATGTCGAGTCGCTCATGCACGACGTCCAGCTAGATCTCGGCAGCATCGGCGTACTTGTCAACAACGCCGGGATCACCCGCCCGGCCATGCTCTGGAAGATGACCGACGAACAGTGGGACTCGGTGATTAACGTGCACCTAAAGGGCACCTGGTTGTGCACGCAGACCGTCATCCCGCAGATGCGCGAGGCGGGCTGGGGACGGATCATCAACGTCACGTCGAGCGCCGGGATCAACGGCACCATAGGACAAGCCAACTACGCCGCCGCGAAGGGCGGAATCCTGGCGTTGACTCGTTCGGCCGCTCGCGAACTCGCCGGGTTCGGCATCATCGTCAACGCGATCGCACCCGCTGCGGCCACGCCGATGACCGAGAAGATCCGCAGTGACGAACGTTTCGCGGAGCCCTACCTTGAGCGCATGATGATCAAGCGGTGGGCAGAGCCGGAGGAAATCGCGCCAACGTTCGTCTTCCTTGCTTCGGAGGACACGAGCTACATGACCGGGCAGGTGCTGTCGGTGGACGGCGGCTCCGTCGTCGTACGCTGACCCGCGCAGACACACGCTGACGTCCGGCCAAGTGGTCGCGATAACGACCACTGTGCCGGACGCTGATGCACCGCGATGGCACGGCTCTAGCCCGAGCCGAGTGAGGCGAACGCCTGCCACATCGCGGCGTACCGTCCTTCGCGAGCGAGTAGCTCGTCGTGGCTGCCAACCTCGGCGATCCGACCATGGTCAAGGACGACGATGCGGTCCGCCGTCCTTGCCGTTTGCAGCCGGTGCGCGATCACGACCGTCGTGCGGTTGTGCGACAGTCGCTGCATCGCCGCGGCAACCCGCGCCTCGGTCGCCAGGTCGAGGTTGGATGTCGCCTCGTCCAGCAGCAGGATCACCGGATCGACGAGCTCGGCGCGAGCCAGCGCGATCAGTTGCCGTTGACCGCCGGACAGCGAACGGCCACGCTCGGAGATCTCATGAAGGTATCCGCCAGCCAGCTGAGCGATAAACTCGTGCGCACCGACCGCCCGCGCCGCAGCCTCCACGTCGACATCCGAGGCGCCGGGTCTTCCATAGGCGATGTTGTCGCGAACCGTTCCGGTGAATAGGAATGCCTCCTGCGGCACATAACCAAGCTGCCGGCGGTACGCCGTCAGGTCTAACGACCGCAGGTCATGGCCGTCTACCCGTACGCCGCCGTGATCCGGGTCGTAAAACCGGGCCAGCATCTTCATAACGGTCGTCTTACCCGCGCCGGTCTCGCCAACGAGCGCGACGGTTTCGCCGGCAGCGATCGACAACTCCAGCCCGCGGACCGCCTCAGGTGGTCGCGGCGCCTGCCTCGACGAATCCGGAGTATCGCTGTGGCGGGTGGAATCAGAGTCGGATGAGTAGGCGAAGTGCAGATTGTCAAACGTGATCTGCCCGCTGAGCCGTCCGGGATCGACCGCGTCGACGGGCGGCGGCGTACCGGTCTCAAGACGCATCAGCTCCGCGATTCGGCCGATCGAGATGCGCGTCTGCTGCCACGAGTCAAAGACCTGGGATAGCTGCTGGATGGGGGAGAAGAACAGGTCGACGTAGAGGATGAACGCGATGAGCGCGCCCGCAGTCAGGTCGCCGTCATGGATGAGGACGGCGCCGAGGCTGAGCACGATCGCGTCCGCCGCCGCAGACAGGAACTGTACAAATGGAAAATAGGTCGCGACCAGCCGCTGAGCGGCAAGCCGAACGTCGAGATACCTCTCGCCAAGCCCACGGAATCGCTGGGCCGCAGCGGATTCATGCACGAACGCCTGCGACTCGCGCACGCCGGACAGGCTCTCCTGGAAGTCGGCGTTGACGACAGCGATCCGTTCCCGGGCCAAGTCGTACAAACTCGAAGCGCGGCGCCGGAAGATCACGGTCGCTATCGCGAGTGGTATCACGACACTCAGCGTGAGCAGGCCGAGCTGCACATTGAACAGGACCAGAGCAACCCCGACGCCAACGAAGGTCACGAACGAGACCAACGCAGCGAGCAGACCGTTTTCGATCAGTGACTCGAACTGGTCGACATCCGTGGTCATCCGGGTCATGATTCGGCCGGCCATCTCACGTTCGTAGTAGTTCAATGACAATCTTTGTAGCTGCGCCCAGATCCGGATTCGCAGCGACAGCATCACCCGCTGCGCGACGCGTCCACTGACAAATGTCTGACCTACTTGGAACACCATGTCGGCGAGGGTGACCATGAGAAATATCCCTGAGGCGGCGGCGAGCACGCCACCGGCACCCGCGATTACGCCGTCATCGATCCCCGTCTTGACCAAGACTGGCCCCGCGAGGGACGCCAGCGCATCCAGCACGACCAGGACGAGCGCGATGAGCAGTGGCCGTCGAAACTCGCCCAACAGCTTGGGCAGTGTGAAGCCGGGTTGATGTCGGGACTCTTGCGCGAGATCGACGCGCGCGCGATCTCGGATCGGCTTGAGGGCGGCCACCTGCTCAAGCAGCTCAGGCGTCGGTGCCAGGTTGTTGCGCCAGCTTCCGCCGCCGCTGCGACCGAGCCCTGAGCCGAGCCCGGCCGGCCCGGCAGCAGCCCTGGAAGGGCGTCGTATCGATTGCGCTGGGGCGCGGTCCCACGCCGCGTCCGTCCGTTTCGGGACAGTAGCGATTGCGCTTAGTGCCTCGATCCGGTCACCCACCTGCTCCGCCGCGTCATCTTCGAGGCCGGTCAGCAGAGTTCGGTAGAAAGCGCTGTGACGTAACAGTTGCTCGTGGTTGCCTTGCTCGACAATGCGGCCCTGATCGAGTACGACGATCCGGTCCGCGAGGTGGAGCGTCGACCTGCGATGAGCGACCAGTATCGTCGTGCGCCCGGCCATGACGCTGCGCAGTGCCGCGTTGATCGCCTCTTCGGTGTTGGCGTCGACGGCACTTGTCGCATCGTCGAGGATGAGGATCCGAGGATCGGAGAGAACCGCGCGGGCCAGCGCGATTCGTTGGCGCTGCCCGCCCGACAGGGTCAATCCGCGCTCACCTACGACGGTCTCGTAGCCGTTGGGCAGGGCGGCGATGAACTCCTCGGCCATTGCTACCCGCGCGGCCGCAATCACCTGCTCGTCGGTCGCGTTCGGCCTGCCGTAAGCGATGTTGGATCGAATCGTGTCTGAGAACAAGAAGCTGTCCTCAAACACGACGCCAACCTCGGACCGTAGGGAATGCAATGAGAGGGTCCGGACGTCGTGCCCGTCGACCGCCACCGACCCCGAGTCCGGGTCGTAGAACCGTGAGATCAGCAGCGTCGCGGAGGATTTGCCGCTTCCGCTGGGTCCGACGATCGCGACCCGTTCGCCGGCCGCGATGTGCAGGTCGAGACCGCGCAACACCTCGGTCTCGGCGTCGTACCCGAAACGTACGTCGGCGAAGGTGACCGCGCCTTGGACATCGTCTAGCTTGACCGGGTCGGGCGGGTCTGCGATGGTCGGCTTCAAGTCCAGTAGCTGGAAGATTCGATCGACGCCGGCGCGGGCCTGCTGACCCATGGACAGCAGCCCGGCGAGCTGGCGCGCGGGAGCCATCAACTGTGCGACGTACGTCGAGAACGCCAGGAACGTGCCGAGACTTAGGTTGTGGCGAAGCGCCAGCCAGCCGCCGAGGGCGAGTATCGCGACTTGTGCGATCGACGGGATCGCTTGCAGCAGAGGCTGATAGCGCGCTTGCAGGCGGGTGACGCGCATCTGTGCGCCGTATAAGTTGTCCGCAGCATCGGCCACCCGCTCGATCTCTCGCGCCTCGCGACCGAACGCCTTCACCACGCGTACACCGTTGACGTCCTCGTCGACGATCTGTACGACGTCGCCTTCACGCTGCTGCGCGTCCCAGGAGGCCGGGAAGATCCGCCGCCGCATCCGGTAGGACACCACAAGTAAGGCGGGCGCGATGACGAGGCTGACGATCGCGAGCAGCGGCGAGAGGAACAGCATCACGATCAGCGACAGCAGCATCAGTAGGAGGTTGCCGCCCATGATCGGCAAGAAGCTGAGCAGGCCCTGGACAAGCGCCGAGTCGGAGTTGGCTCGAGCGACGAGTTGTCCGGTGGGCATCCGGTCGAGGTTCGCAAAGTCCATTCGCTGCAGGTGTGCCTGCATGTCGTTACGCAGGTCGTACTGCACGGACAGCGCGACGCGACCACCGCGATAACGACGCAAGTAGGCGAATCCGAAGCTGGCCGCGGCGAGGATTAGCAGTAGTACGAGCCACGGCCACAAGCTTGAGGTCTGTGCGACGATCACGTTGTCGACGATTTGCCGCTCGAGGAGCGGTACGACGGTTTGGCAACCACTGCCGAGGACCGCCGCGGATAACGCGATCGTGACATCGCGACGATGGCGAAGGACGTAGCTACCCAAGCGGCGGACCCATCCGATAGGAGGTTGCTCGGTCGTGTCCTGTGCTGGTGTCCGCTGTGCGGTCTCGGTGCGGGTCGTCATCGTCCCGTCATCGATCAGTCTCGAGACTGCCGGACGCGCGTTCGGCGACCGCCTCGTCGATCGCCGGTCCAAGCCAGGCGAGGGACTGCATGACCTGCGCGCCGTCCGGCGTGCGGGCACACAGAAGATCAAGACGTCGGACCATCTCGGCCTCGACCCGGTTGAGCACTGCCTCGCCATCGCGCGTCAACGATAGCGACGCGGCACGCTGATCGTCCTTGACGCCGGCACGTTGGATCAGCCCGCGTTTGCACAACGCGTCGACCGCCGCGCTGACTGTTGGCCGACCAAGGGCGAGCCGGGAAGCTACTCGAGACGCGCGCTGGTCGCCTGAAGCGATCGCCGACAGCACGCGGTAGTGAGCCAAATTGAGCTCCGACGACGAACGCTCCAACACCCGGGACATGCGTGCGAGCGCCCGGATAGCCTGCGCCTGCATGCTCGGATCGGCAGCACTGCGAGAAATGGTCACGTATCGAGGGTAACCCCGACTAGTTCGTCCGTCGAACTACAGGTCGGCTAGCATTTCGGGCTCAGCACGTCGAGATAATGTGGGTTGTACATGATGCCGAGGATGTTGCCGAACGGGTCGACCACGGAGGCAGTCACAAACCCCTCGCCGCGTTCGGTAATGGGATCGTTTTCTACAGCGCCCATCGACAACAGCCTTTCGTGGCTGGCTGCCAGGTCATCGACGTGCCAAAAAACGACCGCGCCGGCCGGGTCATTCGTGACGGCGTGGGAGGCAAATCGCTGGTCGATCACGCCGAGCTCGTGTTGGTAGTCGCCGATGCGAAACTCGAAGTACGCCGGCGCGCCGTCGGGTCCCGATCTCTCGAAGTACGGCCCGACCCCGAGCAGATCGGCGTACCACTTTTTGGCCGCCGTCATGTCCTCGGCGTAGTAACTGACCGTGCTCATTCCACGAAACATGTTTAGCTCCTGACGTCGTCTCCGGGTGTGGATCTCGACGGTATCGGGAGGGTCCGACAAAAGCCTCACTCAAAATGGATTAGCGGCGGCGGCGGTTTGCTGAGGTCGAATGGGACCTGTTGCGTATTCTTCTTTCAGGCCCGAAATTTGTGGTCACCCCATAACCAGACGATCTCGAAACCTGACGGGCTCGAACTGGAGACGTCGACAGCAGAAGGGTGAGCCGATCAAGAAGAACCGGCTCGAGGCGTTCAGCGACGGCGTACTGGCGATCATCATCACCATCATGGTGCTTGAGCTGCGGACCCCCGAGACGGCAACCTGGCACGGTCTCGCCGATGTCGCCCCGACGTTTCTCAGCTATCTGCTCAGTTTCGTGTACGTCGGTATCTACTGGAATAACCACCACCACATGGTTCAGCTTGCCGACAGCGTCAACGGCGCAATTTTGTGGGCGAATCTGCATCTGCTGTTTTGGCTGTCGCTGTTTCCCTTCACGACCAGATGGATGGACGAGACCGGCTTCGTCGAGGTGCCCGTCTTGGTCTACGGCGCTAACCTCCTGCTGGCGGCGATTGCCTACTACATACTCAGCTCGACGTTGATTCATCGACAGGGTCCGGACGGCCCCTTGGCCAAAGCGACCGGGGGCGACTGGAAGGGCAGGACCTCTCCTTTCATCTATATCACCGGTCTTGCCCTGACGTTCGTGCATCCCGCGATGGGTCTGGGGTTGTACACGCTGGTCGCGTTGATCTGGCTGGTGCCGGACCGGCGGGTCGAACGCTACCTCGCGGCGGCGAAGCGAACGCCCGACGACGGGCCGTGATTGGGCACTATCGTTGGTCGCTCTGCACTTCGGCGCGCCCGGCGAGTTGATCGACGGGATACGACGATGCCCGCGGCCACCAGCGAGACCGGCTCAGTCGGCCGGGCCTTGCGCTAGGGTGAGCGTCGCGGTATGTGACTGTCCGGACGTGTCGGTCCAGTTGACGGTGGCCTGTTGCCCAGGTCGGGAGCTGTCCAGGTCGGACTGAAGACCGCTGCTGGTCGTGGCCGGCTGACCGCCCAGCGAGGTGATCACGTCGCCAGCGGTAATGCCGACTTGCGCGGCGGGGGAACCTGACAGCACGTCCAGCACGGCGGTGCCGGAGCCGGCAGGATTGTCCGGCTGCAGCGCCACACCGAGAAATGCCCGATCGCCGACGTGAACAGTACTGGACGCCTGGCCCGATTCGATCTGTTTGGCGACCTGAAGTGCGCTGCCAATCGGTATGGCGTAACTGGTCGCGGTCGTTGCGGTCGTTGTGGTCTCGGCAGCGGTGTCCATACCAACTATGTGGTCGGAACTGTTGAACAACGGGCCGCCTGAGTCGCCAGCCTGGATTGCGGCGTTGTCCTCGATGAGACCGTACAGAGTTTCCGCGTCTGCGCCAGCACCGTCCGAGGCAGTGATGATCTGGTCCGTAGCGGTGAGTGTCCCGCTGGCGGCGCTGGGTGTGCCGCCCGCCCCGCCGGCATTTCCCACACCGGTGACACTCTGCCCCACGGCCGTCGCGGCAGAGTCCGTCTGGGCGGTCTGCAGGTCCGAAGGGCCCCGCAACTGCAGAACGGCAACGTCACCGGTCGGATCTGTCCCCACCACGGTGGCGGTATAGGTCGCGCCGGTGGAAACGACCGTCGCCTGGATGCTGGTCGCGCCATCGACGACGTGATTGTTGGTCAGTACTTCACCTGCGCGCGTGAGAATCATGCCGGTGCCCGCTGCCTCGGCATTCTGGTAACCCAGCATCGCGTCGATGTCGACTACGCCAATCTGTTGAGTGGCGGTCGCCGGGTCCGTGCTCCCGGTAGCGTCGCTGTCCGAGCCGGCACTGGATTGCCCATCGCGATATCCGCTGCCGATACCGAAGTCGCCGACAGAATTGCTGTGGCTACTCGCGTTCGGGGAGGCGAGCGACGGCGAGACCGCGTCGTTCTGGACTGTTCCACCCGCACCGATCGCGATACCCGCGCACATCGATGCCGCCACGGCAGCCGCACCGCCGGCAAGCCACCAGGCGGCCCGGTGATGCTGCGGCGGGTGAGGTCGGTGACCTCGCCGCTGGCCCGGGTCAGCCGCCAGTGGCGGTACGTTGCCTGCTGAGGATGGGTCAGCCGCCGGTTGCGAAGCAGTCGCCGGTGGTGTCGGCTCCGTATGTGAGTTCGGAGCGTGCTTGCCAAAGGCGTCCGGCGAGGGATCGTTCATCTTGATCTCCGATGACTTCATTAGTGCTGTGGACTACGACTCTCCTTTGAGTAGGCGCGGTCTAGTTTGCGGTTTGCTGGGAGCGAGCAAGGAACAAACTGAGAATGGTGGTTCGGATGGCGTGGTGCGGAGACGACATGAAGATGCTCCGTCGTCGGGCACTGTCGTTGGTCGCCGTCGCTGGGTAGATTGACATCTGGGGACGCGGGGTCCCGGATCACTGAGCCCGCACGTCGCGGGGCAAGGGCGGTACTTCATGGCGCAGCGAACGGTACAGGTGGAGCAGGGCGAGCTCCAGGGCACGACGGACAGCGGGGTGCAAGCCTTTCTCGGGATTCCCTACGCCGCAGCACCATTCGGCGATCTGCGGATGAAGCCACCCGCGCCCGCGGTGGCGTGGGACGGCGTACGCGACGCGACCGAGTACGGCCCGACCGCGCCAAAGGGGGACTACCCGCCGCAGTACCAGGCCTTGTTGCCGGAGGTGACGATTGAGGGAGACGAGTGCCTTAACCTCAATGTCTGGACGCCTGACACCGACGCCGACGGACTGCCGGTCTACGTCTGGATTCACGGCGGATCGTTCATGAACGGGTCCGGTTCGGTGGCGCAGTACGCCGGGTCGGCCTTCGCGCGCGACGGCGTTGTGTGCGTGACGATCAACTATCGACTCGGTGCCGAGGGCTTCCTATATACCCCGGGGGAAACCAGCAACGTCGGGCTACTCGACCAAGTCGCGGCCCTGGAGTGGGTGCGCGACAATATCGCCGCATTTGGCGGTGATCCGGACAAGGTCACCGTCGGTGGCGAATCGGCCGGCGCGATGAGTGTGACGACCCTGCTGGCGATGCCGCAGACCGAAGGACTGTTTCGCTCGGCCATCATCCAGAGCGGCGCGGCGGCGCATACCATGTCGCGTGAGACTGGCCAGAAGGTGACTGGCTACCTCGCCGACCTTCTCGGCGTAGAGCCCACCCGTGCCGCGATCGCCGCGCTACCGGCGAAGCGGGTATACGAAGCGGCGGCCACGCTGACCAACCAAGTGCAGACAACACCGGACCCCGAGAAGTGGGGCGAGATCGTGCTGAGCCTGCTGCCCTTCATGCCGACCGTAGATGGCGACATCCTCAAGGTGCCGCCGCTTGAGTCGATCACGAATGGTCAGGGCGCCGACGTGGCAGTCCTTATCGGTACCAATCTCGAGGAATCGCGGCTTTTCATGGTCGCGCCCGGAGTCATCGGGCTGGTCGACGAACCGACAGCGTTGATGGGTGTCGCAGCGTACGGTGCCGAACCGACTGGTTCTTCCGGATCCCTGCGATCCGGGTCGCCGAGGCCCGCGGCGGGGCCAAGACGTGGATGTACCGCTTCGAGTGGCGTTCACCGGCGTACGACGGCGAACTCGGCTCCGCGCACGCGGTCGAGATCCCTTTCGCGTTTGACAACCTCGACTCCGGTGGCTTGGTACCGATGCTCGGCGAGGCGCCGCCGCAACAGGTCGCCACCGAGATGCACGCGGCCTGGGTGCGGTTCATTACAGATGGCGACCCGGGGTGGTCGGCGTACGACTCGGAGACCCGCAGCACGCAGATTTTCGGCGACGATCCGCGCACCGAGTCCGATCCGGATGCGGCCGAACGTCGGCTCTGGGACGGTATTCGCTAGCGGGTCGTCATGGATCGTCGGTACGACGTCACGGATCGGTGTTAGGGGACGAAGCGGACCGCTCCCTTGTCGGCAGACAGGGCCATCGAGGCGTAGGCGCGCAGGGCGGTCGACACCGTTCGGCCGCGATTGCCAGGTGCGTAGCCGTTGGCTGCCTCCAGATTTGTGCGCCGTTCGGCCAGCATCTCGTCCGGTACGTCGATCCTGATGGACCGGTTGGGGATGTCGATGACGATTGGGTCGCCGTCCTCGATGAGGGCAATGGC
>CAJDTT010000027.1_pt1 | contig 30668 bp, 22 predicted proteins | sample 7389841 | NCBI WGS metagenome assembly CAJDTT01 (sample SAMEA7055655, study PRJEB34461) | soil metagenome | biome: terrestrial ecosystem; feature: Peninsula; material: soil | place: Antarctica | collected 2016
GGCGCCGGCCTCCCCGACCTCGATCATTCCGCCGCAGCCCACGACGCCGACACCGCCGCCGGTCACGCCCGCGTCGCCAGTCACCCCGCCCACTACTCCCCCGGCCGCACCACCAACCGAGACCCCACCGGTGGTGCCGGCGTCCAGCCTCGCCGTTGGCAGCGAATCAGTCTTCTCGTACCCCCTCGGCCCCCATGCACACTTCACTCTGACCAACTCGACCGACCAGGACCTCACCGACGTGACAGTTACTGTCGACCCGGGTCCGGGCTACAGCAACTGGATGTGTTTCATCACCTTTGGCATCTGGGACCAGACTCCGACTTCCACTGGATCCAACGTCGCGGACTGCGGCGGCGCGCAAACGGACACACTGCCCGGTCCCTTGAATGCCAATCAAGATCTCCGGCTACATATCGACTTCTATCTTGAGAACGAACCCGACGCGCAACCACCGGCAACGCTGACCGTCACGTTCAACAGCGTCAACGAAGGCGGGAAGGATGAGAAACCCCTCGTCGTACCCATCGAGATCCGGCCACCCGACGCAACTCCCAACCAGACGTCCGCAGTAACCCCAGCCGCGGTGCCGAACATTCAACAACCGGCCACAGCGGCGCTTAGCGCACAGCAGACTGCCACACAACAGTCGACTGCGTCACCAACGACCTCTGCGGCACCACCAACGTCGGATGTCGCACAACCACCCCCAAGCGGCCCGACGTCCGCGGCCGCACCCATCGCACCAACGACGGATGTCACGACCACGTCAGCGCTTCCGGCGCCTTCGACAGCGTCGACACCGGTCGCGCCCGAATCGAATTCACCGCAGGCACCGACGACCTCCGATACAGCAACCACGGCACCGTCGGGCTCGTCGTCGGCCGCTCCAGCGACCCAGGCGCAGCCGTCACCGAGCGCCGTTCCCGCGACCGGATAACGCGACTGGTTTCCGGGCTAATGGGAAGATCGCGACCGGTAGTCCGGTACGGATCTTCCCATTAGTGAAGCGGAGTCCACAGCGGAGATGTCGGCGCGTCGCCGTACCGTACTGGGATGGTCGACAACCTCACTCGCCGCGACGTTCTTGCTTTCCGCTGGCACGCTCAGGGACTCGACAACGAACCGCAAAGCATCGCGGCGCTCGACGTACCCATCCTCGATTACGGCATCCAGGACACGGGTCCGGACGGCGCCGGTTGGGCTTTGGTTACGCGCCGAGCACGTATCAGCGACGTCCACGATTCGGAGTCGCTGGCGATCGTTTGGACAATCCGCGGCGCACCGCATCTGTACCGCCGCGGGGACCTTGGCGAACTAGCGGCGGCGACTCGGTAGTGCCGGAGCCCTATCTGCGCTACTGCCGTCCTTGCGCCGCGACGCACCTTCACGAGATGCCCTTCCGGTTAGCCTCGCTGCACGCTGGTCTTGAGCTTCAAGCCGGGACTTCGCCGCCAGTCCTTCAACGAATTCCGAACTGGCGCAGATCGACCGCCAGCCCGCAGCAACGATTGGACTTGATCCACAACTATCTGCGCTACTTCGGCGCAGCTACCGCGAAACAAGTAGCGGCATTTCTCGATGCGCCAATAAAAGACGTCGTTTCGCGTTGGCCAACGGACGTAGTAGATGTGATCGTTGAGGGTGAGAGACGCTTGATGCTCAAGTCCCAGGTCGACGACTTATCAACTACGCCGGAGCCGACCGGCTGCCACTTGCTTGGGCCGTACGACTTATACCTGCAGTGCCGTGACCGCGATCTGTTGGTCGCTGACGAAGCGCGCCGCCAGTCTTTATGGCCGGTACTCGGTAGGCCCGGAGCGATACTTAACCATGGTGAAATCATCGGTGAGTGGCGCCCAAAAGCAATGGGCAAGAAGTTCACTCTCCGAGTCAATGCATGGGAGAAACTCACCACGAAGACCCGCGCAGCTGTCGACGTCCAGGGAGAACTACTCGCCGAATATCGTGGCGCCAGTTACGCCGGAATCGCCACTATGTAACCGCTTCCGGTGCGCGACGGGTTCTCCCAACTCGGGCAGAGTCGGGATGGAACTTGTGGCAGACACCGCGCATACGTTCGGCATACGGGATGAGGTCGTGATTTGCCGCCTCGAAATCGCCGGACTTATAGCTCGGTAACTGTGGTACGACGCCGTACATGGCTGTGTTAAAGGCGTTTGCGATGCCAGGGGTTATTTGGTCGTACTCACCGATATGGTTGATACCTGACATTGCGTATTCGGTGACCACCACCGTCAAATTGATATAGCACTCGACGTAGGGGTCCGTGCTCAAGTATCCAGGATTAGCGGTGAGCGCCTGGTTCTTATTCGTGTAGACAGTTCCACCGACCGTGCCCCCAGTCGAATCTAAAATAGCCGGATCGGCGAACATAAGCCAGTTCTTGTCGACCAAGAAACCGCGACCCTTGCCGGTGCCGATCTCGATAGTTTCCAAGTGATAACGCAATCCACGTACGTCGATGTACGTGATGATCTGGAACTGCTCGTAGTCGGACCCGCAGATCACGTTCCCGACCTGGACTGGACTCTGCAATAAGTCGGTTGGTCCCGTTTGGGGCGTGCATGAAGTGGCCGATCCCGCGAGTTGGGCCACCAGAGCGGACGCTTGTACGCCGACCTCACCGAGCTGATAGTCCTGCTCCAACGGCGCCGACGGGTAGTCCCGCTCGCCTTTGTGGTCGTTTGATGCGGCCGTACAACCTGCACCAACCGCGAGCATGATGAGCGTGGCGGCCAACGCCGCAATCGATCGTCCATGTCGTATCACGCCGCGATCGTCTCATATCTTCTGCTCACAGCTAATTTCCACCAACTCGGCGGTCTAGCCAGACGCGGCCCACTTGTCGTACGCCATCCACGCCTGCAAGGTACGACGCGACTCGAACCGACGCTCCGCACCGGAGATCGGATCAATAAACTCCAGCGACTTAGCCAGTAGTTGCAGGGGTCGGCTGAAGTCACCCAGTGGCTTATCGGTGACGACCGGATAGAGTTCGTCACCGAGGATCGGTATGCCGAGGCCACTCATGTGGGTGCGCAGCTGATGGGTACGGCCGCTCGCTGGCAGTAACCGATAGCGACCGAGTCCGTCGCGGTGCTCGATCACGTCGATCTCGGTCAGACTGTTCGGCGGACCCTCAGTTGGCTGGATCGCGACAACGCCCACCTCTTTGACGATGCGAGTGCGGACCGTGCGCGGGAAAGTCAACTGCGGGTCGTACGGCGCGATCGCTTCATATTCCTTACGGATGCGCTGCCGCATAAAGAGAGTTTGGTAGGCGCCGCGCAATTCGCGACGTACCACCATCAGCACCAGGCCGGCGGTCGCGCGATCCAGGCGATGCGCGGGGCTGAGCTCCGGGAGGTCCAGATCGCGGCGCAGGCGCAGCAAAGCGCTTTCTAGCACATGGCGCCCGCGGGGAATCGTCGCGAGGAAGTGCGGCTTGTCGATGACCAGAATGTCGTCGTCCCGATAGACGATTTCGATCTCGAAAGGTACCGGCACTTCCTCTGGCAGGTCGCGGTGGAACCAGATCCGCGAACCCGCGACGTACGGCGCATCGAGCCCTAACGGGCCCTTACGGGTGACGATTTCCCCACCTACAAGCATTTCGGTGATTCGCGCCGGGTCTTCCCACGGCAGCCGCTCGATCAGGTGTTGGCGCAGCGACGGCCATTCCCCCTCCGGCAGCCGCAGGCAGGCCGGCTCGAGACCGTGCCGCCGCGGCAGCGGAGAAGGAAGGCTACGTCGCATTAGTGTTGTGCTTTAGAAAATCGCGTAGCCGCCGTCGACGAGAGTCGCGGTGCCTGTCTGGTAGGTCGAGGCATCACTTGCCAGATATACAGCGATTCCAGCGAAGTCTTCGGGCTTACCCCACCGGCGCGCGGGTACCCGAGAGATCACGCGGTCCTGGAATACCTCGGAATCGTGCAGGCGTTCGGTCATGTCCGTCGCGATCCAGCCGGGCAGCACCGCATTGACGCGTACTCCGTATCGCGCTAACTCAACCGCAGACGCCTTGACGAACGCGACCATGCTGGCCTTCGACGCGGCGTACGCATAGTTCTTTGGCGAACCGTCGACCGCGCCGAGGCTGGAGATCCCGATAATCGAACCACCAGGGTTGCCCGCTTCGGCGTTTGCCTTCATGACTTTCGCACCTTCACGAATTGTCCAAAAGGCGCCGTCGAGGTTGGTCTCCAGGACTCGCTTGTACTGTTCGGTCGTGGTGTCCACCAGTGCCGCCTGGCCCGCGCCAATACCCGCGTTGACCACAACCGTGTCGAGCCCGCCGAGCGCCTCGACGGCATTACCGAAACCGTCGACCACCTGCTGCTCCTGGGATACGTCGACCTGCTGAGCGTGCACCTTGAGACCCTCGCTGGCCAGTTCTTTGACGGCCCGGTCGAGCTTGTCCTGGCTACGACCCCAGATCGCAACCTGAGCACCGGCCTCAGCAAGCCCTCTGGCCATCCCCAGGCCGATACCCGCGCTGCCACCGGTCACGACTGCCTTCTTGCCGGTCAGATCAAATATTCCGCTCATACATCCACCTATTGTCGTCGAACTGGACTGACCCTGAACCTATCGACCCCCGGCCCGCCGGCTGACCTCGGGCTCGCGCCAGCCCCGCCGACCGTGAGTTTGCACCGCTCGGTCCGTGAGCTAGCGAGCCGAAGGGTTCGAGTTCTCGTACGTCGAGGACGTCCGCACCCACGCCTACCACAGGTTGGGTCGGAAATGAATGACCGAAGATGGAATTGTCATGCTTGTGGACAAATCTAAATTTGTCGTACACGTGTTCTATAATTGAGACTATGACCACGACCCAAGACTCGCCATCGGCCGGCATCGCCGGGCCGAGTGACGAGGATGCTCCCGGTCACAATCAGGCCACGACGGCAGGAGCAGACACCGGGAACGCAGCGGAGCAGAAATCGCCGGATCCATACCGACTCGACCCCGCCCGCGAGGCACGCGCACAGCGCATCTTCGACCAACAGCTCACCGCGCTCGCCGATGCCGAACACCAGAAATCACTGCTCGCGCACCACGAGATCACTGCGCTGGTCACCGCTCACCGGCACGCCTACGCGCTACTACCGGCTGGGACCCGGCCTGGCGCACCTCGGCCTCACGCCCTCGGATCGACCGACCGCGGCGACACGTGGCTGCATGCGCGCGAGCTAGTCCTGTCCGAATATGCACCGGCCTGCGCACTGAGCATGCGCACCGCCGGCCATCGGCTCGACCAGGCCCTCGACGCGTCTCAGTACTACCCCGATACCCTCACCGCTCTCACCGACCCCGACTCCGGCATCACGCCGCAGAAACTGTCGATCCTGCTACGCGAAACACGGCACCTGACCGTTGCGCAAAAACGCGCGGTCGAGGCGATCGTGCTACCACACGCGAGCGAGGACACCAGCACCGGTTGGGCCCGCCGCATCCGCGAAGCGATCGTCGCCGTCCTCGGCGCACCACTCGCCGCGCAGGTACGCCGCCGCCGCGAACAAGACCGCTACGTCGCGATCATCCCCGATGGGATGATCGCGCAATTACTCGGCGAACTACCCCTTGCACAGGCGCGCGCCCTAGATCTGGCCCTGGATGCGCTGGCCGAGACCGCCGACTCCGATGACCCGCGCACCCACGCGCAACGTCGTATCGACGCACTGCTGGCCTGCGTACTGGGCCCGGCGGTGTTCTTGACCCGTCCCACCGGCAAGAATCACCGCGGTAGTGGCCACAACGAGTGCGGCCGCGACAGCGTCGCCACCGGCTCGCGCAGTGACCGAGCCGCTGGCGCGCCCACCAGTCCCAGCGACGGCAACGGTCATGACCGCGATCATGCTGACCTTCCAGCTAACGACGCGTCGGCCTGGCCCGAACCGGTCGACGAGGACGAGCCGATACCGGACTACGGCCACGGGCAGCCAGACCAGCGGGACATCGGCGGCCGCGAACGAGCCCACCGGCTGATCTTCAAATACTTCGACCGGCCCCGCCAGAACACCGCCCCGGACACAGGCCCGAACTCCAGCGACAGTAAGCATCTAGCCGACGACGCGGATGGCAGCACGACCACGGGCGCGATCGATGGCACGCCCGGCACCAATCAACACGACAGTAACGATCGGGACGAGAATGACACTCGCACCGACAACGATGAGCGCAACCCGTATCGCGACCTACCGCTGCCGATATTCGCCGACTGGGACGAACCCCAGCCCGATCCGCATGCGCCAGACAACACCGGCGACGACCCGCTCGCGCGGGCGTTGTGGGACACCGACGAGGGTGTGCTGCCGCTGATCGACCCGGATCAGAGCGTTCGGGTCACCGAGTTGTGGGATCTGATCCGCCAACTCGCGGCACGGATAAACCTGACCATCCCCACGCCGCCAGTCGTGAATCTAGATGTCACGATCCCGATCGACCTGCTCGCCGGTAGCGACCGCGCCCATTACCGGGCGGGGCCAAGTAGCGACGAACGCCTCGGCGACGCCGGCCAACCGCCAAGCGACGGCAACGGGGGCAGACCGTCAGATCCCCGCAACCAGGGTACCGATCGCGACGGCACTACTGATATCGGCAGCGACCTACCATGCCCAGGCACCAGAATGCCCGGATGGCGCGTCAGTGACTCGTTCGATACCCGGCACTCCGCGATCATCGACGGCATCGGGCCCGTCGATCCTGACCTCGCCCGCCACCTCGCCACCGACGCCCGCTGGCGACGGGTGCTGGCCGACCCAGTCACCGGAATCGTCTACGACGTCGGGAAAACCCGCTACCGCATCCCCGCGGATATGCGGCGCAGAGTCATCACTCGAGACATGACCTGCCGGTTCCCCGGCTGCGCTCGCAAAGCCCGATACTGCCACCTCGACCATGTCATCGAATATCCAGACGGTCCCACGGCCGACTGCAATCTCATCGCCCTGTGCGAACTACACCACCGAGTGAAACATCAGACCGGCTGGCAACTGGTCCTACATGAGGACGCGAGTATCGACTGGATCAGCCCCACCGGTCGCAGGTACACCACGTATCCCGCCAACCGGAAGGCACCACCCCGCGACAAAACCAGGAAGAAGGGCATCTGATCAGAAGCGCGACCGGGCACCGGACAGCCAGCGATGCGACATAAGTCATGTCGAGCAATAGCAAGTCAGGACATCACGTCGACTCTTGCCAAGAAAAATAGGACCGGCCAGGCAACCGCTGCCCACAGTTACGCTGACAAGAAGGCAAATATCAGCTCGGCGAGATCCCTATCGCCAGAATTTCCGCGCATCTGTAAACGCTGGGCGATCGAAGCCAGCAGTGGGTCAATAGACTTCCCAATTTCGTCGCGTGCGACCAGGAGTGCGTTACCCGCTTCCGGTAGCGCGCCTGACACGTCATCCGACAATCTCCCGAACGATTGCCTGACCATCGCGTCGGTCAACCGCACTGTGTAGCGCCGCTACATCGACGGGGACCACGTCGTTGGTACTTGGCCACCGTTGCGAATACATAGGGTGCCCCGTCTTTGGGCGCGGAGGAAACTTCGTGCTGCCCGCGTCGCCATCCCATCGGCGACCGTACTGATCGGGAATTGAGCCCCATCCCCAATACGACGCCGGCGCCACGGGTTTGCGCCCGAACGTCTCGACCGGATCGATTTTCACCGAGTCGGCCGTGCAGCAGTGCGTCCAGTCATCACCTAGATCAAAGACATACTGGCATTCATCGCCCGGCTTGAGCGTTTTTAGACACGCGTGCGTTATCGATATCCAATGCCAACCGCGGCGTACCGAAAGGCGACGAAAGCGAAATCTGCTCCAGACTCCTCGTCGGCGCCGGTGTGATACATCCACCCCTCACCCGGTTGGTGTGCCAGCGGCAGTCGACCCAGGCGCGCCATCCACTCGTTTGGGGAAAGTTGCGAAGGTCTCGCGCCAGGCGCGAGACCGGCTTCGTCCATCGCCGTGCCAATGGATGTGCTGCCAGGCGGTGCCATAACCGCGCCGATACCGAGTTGAAGGGTCAGTAAATCACGCAATGTAATTGGCCTGCGCGCCGGGACGGTGTCGTCAAGCTGGGCATCGAGGGAGCGCAGTACGACGCGATCTGCCAACTCAGGAAGCATGTCGTCGACCGGATCATCCAGTCGGAGCACACACTCCTCAACCAAGATCATCGCCGCGACAGCCGTGATCGGTTTGGTCATCGATGCAATGCGAAAGATCGTGTCTCGACGCATCGGCTTGTCGCCACCCAACGTCATCGTGCCGCACGTGTGCACGTGCGTGTGATCTCCTCGGCTCACGAGCGCCACGATGCCCGGCATTTCGCCGCGCTCGACGTACCCGTCCAAGATCCGGTCCAGGCGGCCCAGCCGATCGACGGAAAACCCGTGCGTGCTCATCGTGTGCCTCCGACGGATAGCGAAGTCACGCCCGCATGACCCGGGACCGGCATCAGATTGTCTGACTGCATGCGTAACCTTCGGGGTACGTCGGCGGACGCACTGATCGTGCCGCACCGAGGCCGGGATGGCAAAGGTCTCATCGTGCCGTCATATACCTTGGGAGCATCCCGCGCGAGTGGGCCAGCCGACTGAAAACGTCGCCGATTCCTCTTGATTTTATCGTACATGTGTTCGATGATGTGAAAGTGACGTCTTCCCCATTGGCCGCGGCCGCGCTTGCAGATCTTCCACTGCAACGCGCGTCATCTCTGTCTGCGCCCACCTCGTCGCCGCGCGCCGTACCACCTGAAGTCATTCCCGGCAGCGAGGTCGCCAAGCGCTACCAACCGACCCTCCCCGGCCTGATCGGACTCCTCGGGGGCACCGGCCTCAAACGCGGTGCCACCTATCTCGTCGAGTCCTCGACCTCGCTGGCGATGGCGATGCTGGCCGGCCCGAGCGAGGCGGGCGCATGGAGCGCCGCGATCGGGCTGCCATCGTTCGGCACCCATGCCGCCGAGTGCCTCGGCATCGACCTCGACCGGCTCGCGCTCGTGCCCGATCCCGGTGAGCGCTGGCTTGATGTGGTCGCCACGCTCAGCGATGCGCTCGATGTCCTCGTCGTACGCCCACCGGGTCGCCCCCGCGATGCAGACGTACGCCGCATCGCCGCACGCATGCGCCAGCGCGGCTCGACGCTCATCGTGCTCGGCTCCTCGTGGCCGGGCAGCGAACTACGCCTGACCGTCGGACGCAGCACCTGGCTCGGGCTCGATCGCGACGGACACGGTCACCTGGCCGCTCGGCACGCACCGGTCACCGCGAGCGGCAAGGGGCGACCATACGTCGAGCGCATGTGGCTGCCGGCGCCGGACGGCGCCGTCCGACCCTACGGACCAAGCACCACACTGCGAGTAGTCCGATGAGCAGCGCCACCCTGTTTGATCCGGACGACCTAGCCCTCTTCGATCAAGAACCACTACAGCGGGTCCTAGTCATGTGGTACCCCGACTGGCCGGTCGTGGCGGCGGCGCAGACCTGCGATATCGCCGACGAGCTCATCGCGGTCTTCGACAAAGGTGCTGTGCTCGCCTGCTCTCCTGCGGCGCGTCGGCACGGTGTCGCACGCGGGATGCGCACCCGGGACGCGCAGTCGCGGTGCCCCTCACTGCGCGCCGTACCCTACAACCCCGCCGACGATGCCCGTGCGTTCGAACCGGTCCTGCGCGCAGTGGAAGAACTTTCCCCCGGAGTAGAGGCGATCCGGCCGGGCATGTGTGCCACCGGCTCGCGCGGGCCGAGTCACTATTTCGGCAGTGAGTCCGCGCTCATCGATGCGCTCGGTGACTATCTCGATAGTCTCGGCTACCCGGACGCACGTTTCGGCGTCGCTGACGGATCGTTCGCAGCAACACAGGCGGCGAAGGTCGACACGGTCGTCCCGCCCGGCGAGTCGGCAATCTTCCTGTCCCGGCTACCGGTCGACACGCTGAGCCGCCCAGAACTGGCCGATGTGCTGCGGCGTATGGGTCTACGCACGTTAGGCGACTTCGCGTCCTTGCCCACCACTCAGATCTCGGCTCGGTTCGGCGCGGACGGGGTTGCTGCACAACGGTTGGCGGCCGGCATCGAACGTCGTCGACTAGCGATCCGCACACCACCGCCGGAGCTCTCTCTCTACGTCGAGCTCGACCCGCCACTGGAACGGGTCGACACGATCGCATTCGTGACCCGGGCCAAAGCCGATCGGTTCATCGCGGCGCTGGCCCGCTACGACCTTGTCGCGACGTCCGTGCGGGTCGTGTTGCGCGACGAGGATGGTCAGACCTCTGATCGACTGTGGCGGCATCCGAGATGGTTCAACTCCAACGACGTCGTCGACCGGGTGCGCTGGCAGGTGCAGGCCGCGACACCTGCCGATACCGGTTCCGGAGTCGGTATCCGGGCCGGCGGCGCGCTAACCTCCCCGATCACGACCATCATCATCACCCCGCAGCACGTCGACCGGATCGGGGTGTACGCCGACGGGCTATGGGGAGATAACAACCCCGACGAGCGCATCCACCGTGCGTTCACCCGCGTGCAGAGCATGCTCGACCACACCGCGGTCGTCACCGCCGTACGCAGCGGAGGGCGGGCACCGGTCGAACACACCATCCTGGTGCCGTGGGGCGAGGCACTGACGCCGCGCCGCGACCCGACACCGCCTTGGCCAGGCCGGTTGCCCGAGCCGGCACCAGCGCAGGTGCTCGCCACCCCCATCGCCGTCCAGGTGCGCGGTACGACGTCGCCGGTGATCGTCAGCGACCGCGGCACCCTCAACGAGCAACCCGCCGCAATCGCTTACCGCGACGGTTCGGCCGACCCCATCGACGCATGGGCCGGTCCGTGGCTCAGTGACGAACGTTGGTGGAACACCGATACGGCCCGGCAACTCGCCCGGCTACAGGTCACCACCGAGGAACACGCGTACCTCCTCGTCTTCACCAAAGGACACTGGTGGATCGAGGCCTCCTATGACTGAGCAAACCTTCGTGATCACACTCCACCGGGGCGCGTGATGGGCTGGAGCAATCCGCCGGTTTCCTGGTCCGAGCTGCACCACCGGCTCTCTGCAGGTCCCCAAGACGGTGTCACCATCGCCGACGGCGGTGACTCCCCCGCGTGGACCCGGCACCGTCCGGCATACGACCCGCCGCCCGACCGGCCGCAACGTCCTGACGGCGAGGTCACTCCGTACGCCGAACTACACTGTCACTCCAACTTCTCCTTCCTCGACGGGGCAAGCCATCCCGAGCAACTCGTCGAAGAAGCCGTCCGGCTCGGACTGCATTCGCTGGCGCTGGCCGATCACGACGGACTACAGGGTGTCGTGCGGATGGCCGAGGCCGCCGAGGAATACCACTTGCCGGCAGTCTTCGGTGCGGAACTGTCCCTCGAGCTCACCGCAGCGCAGAACGGCGTACCCGATCCCGTAGGCGCGCACCTGCTCGTCCTCGCCCGCGGCAAGGAGGGCTACCACCGGCTGGCCGGTGCGATCACCGACGCCCAGCTGGACGGTGCAGAAAAGGGCAAGCCCCGTTATAGTCTCGAGCGGCTCGCGGCCACCGGCGACGGGCACCTGACGGTTCTCACGGGCTGTCGCAAGGGGCTAGTTCCCTTAGCGCTGTGTGGCAAGGACGGCGAGAAGCTCGGCGTGCCAGGGTTCTCCACCGCCTCGCAGCGCTTCGACGCCGCGCGCGTTGAGATCGATCGACTGACCGCGCTGTTCGGCCACGACAATGTCCTGGTCGAGCTCATCGACCACGGCTACCCGCTCGACCACGAACGCAATGAGGCGTTGGCTGCCCTGGCCGCGGAGGCTCGGCTACCGATCGTCGCGACCAACAACGTGCACTACGCGACCCCCGACCGACGGCGGCTGGCGATGGCGGTCGCCGCCGTACGCGCCAGACGCAGCCTTGATGAGCTCGACGGCTGGCTACCTGCGGCGGGCACCGCACACCTGCGTTCCGGCGCCGAGATGGCTGCTAGGTTCGCCCGTTTTCCGGGGGCCGTCGCACGCACCGTGCAGGTCGCCGACGAGCTGTCGTTCTCGCTGCGTTCGGCCGCACCGCAGCTGCCGCATCTGGACACTCCGCTCGGCTACGACCTGATGGGCTGGCTACGCGAGCTCACCTGGCGCGGCGCACGGGAGGCATACGGCAACCCGGAAAAACCGACCGACACCGACGCCTATCCCCGGCTGGAAAAAGAGCTCAAGGTCATCGAGGAAAAGGACTTCCCCGGCTACTTCCTGATTGTGCATGACATCGTGCAGTTCGCTAGGCGCAACGGCATCTTGTGCCAGGGTCGCGGATCGGCGGCCAACTCCGCGGTCTGCTACGCGCTCGGGATCACCGCCGTCGACTCGGTACGGTTCGGCTTGCCATTTGAGCGTTTCCTGTCGGCCTCTCGCAACGAGGAACCAGACATCGACATCGACATCGACTCTGACCGCCGCGAGGAGGTCATTCAATACGTTTACGACAAGTACGGCCGGCGCAACGCCGCCCAGGTCGCCAATGTCATTACCTACCGGCCGCGCTCGGCCGTGCGCGACATGGCCAAGGCTCTCGGCTATAGCGTCGGTCAGCAGGACGCGTGGTCCAAGAAGATCGACAGTTGGTACACGATCCCGGCACACGACAAGACCGCGGAACCTACGGGACCGCGCTCTGGCATCGACGAGATCCCGCGCGATGTGCTCGATCTGGCCTCCGAGCTGCTCAACTTCCCACGACACCTCGGTATCCACTCCGGCGGGATGGTCCTCACCCGTCAACCGGTCGGCGATGTCTGTCCGATCGAGCACGCCCGGATGCCGGGGCGCACCGTGCTGCAGTGGGACAAGGATGACTGCGCGTCGATGCGGCTGGTGAAGTTCGACCTACTCGGGCTCGGGATGCTGTCAGCCCTGAGCTACTGCATGGACCTCGTCGAAACACACCTTGGTGAGAAGTGGACACTCGCGACGATCCCCAAGGAGGAGCTAGGTGTTTACGACCAGCTCTGTCGCGCCGACACCGTAGGGGTGTTCCAGATCGAGAGTCGCGCTCAGATGGCGACCCTTCCCAGGCTTCGGCCGCGGTCGTTCTACGACCTCGTCATCGAGATCGCGCTGATCCGGCCGGGTCCGATCCAGGGCGGTGCGATCCATCCCTATATTCGCCGACGGCGCAAGCACGAGCCGGTCACCTACGAGCATCCCTCCCTCGAGCCGGTCCTCAAGCGCACCCTCGGCATACCGCTGTTTCAGGAGCAACTCATGCAGATCGCGATGGCCGTGGGCGGGTGTTCCGGGGCGGACGCCGACCTGTTGCGCCGGGCGATGGGATCCAAGCGCGGGGTGGAAAAGATCGGTCGCCTCAAGGAAAAACTGTACGACGGCATGCTCGACAACGGCATCACCGGCGCGTTGGCCGACAGCATCTACGGCAAGATCGAGGCGTTCGCCAACTTCGGTTTCGCCGAAAGCCACTCGATCTCGTTCGCGTTACTGGTCTACGCCAGTTCCTGGCTGCGGTTGCACTACCCCGGCGCGTTTCTGGCCGCCCTGTTGCGCGCCCAGCCGATGGGTTTCTACTCCCCCCAGTCGCTGGTCGCGGACGCCCGCCGGCACGGCGTCGAAGTACGCGAACCCGATATCCAGCTGTCCGGGACGTACGCCGGGATGGAACCGGCCGACCTCGACTGCGATGTATGCCCGCCGCGCACGGTGCGGCTGCGACCCACCGGTGACCATCATTGTGTCGACGACCCGATCCTCTCCGAAGGCAGTCTCACCTGGCAGCCGGACGGTGACTTCGATAGCACACCGCATCGCCGTGACGGTGACTTCGCGATCCGGCTGGGGCTGCACTCGGTGCGCACTATCGGCACCGACCTCTCCAAGCGCATCGTGGACGAACGTGCCGCGCGCGGCCGTTTTGCCAATATGGCTGACGTCGTACGCCGGACCGGCCTGACGACCCCCCAGATGGAGGCACTGGCGACCGCAGGCGCGTTCCACTCGTTCAACCTCGACCGGCGCGAGGCGCTCTGGCAGGCGGGACCGGCATCGCGCGAACGTCCCGACCAGCTCGCGCAGTCTGGCTCCCCACTCGGCGCGCCCACGCTGCCGCAGATGACCGACGGCGAAACGAGCATGGCCGACCTCTGGGCCACTGGTATCACCACCCAGGACCACCCTATCCAGTACGTGCGCGAAAAACTCGACAAGCGGGGCGCCGTACCAGCGTCGATATTGGCAAAACTCCCCACCGGGCGGCGAATCTTGGTCGGCGGGATAGTTACTCATCGGCAGCGGCCGGCAACCGCGTCCGGGGTGACCTTCATGAACCTCGAGGACGAGACGGGCATGGTCAACGTGGTCATCCCGGTGCCAGTCTGGAACAAATATCTTCGGGTGGCGCGCGAGTCCTCGGCGCTATTCATCCGCGGCATGCTGGAGAAAAACGACGGCGCGATCAACCTCGTCGCGGACAAACTGGAACCGCTACCGATCAACATCGCGTCGATGGCGCCGACCACCGGGTTACCTCGCATGTCGCGCGACTTCCGATGATCCCTGGTCCCGCTCTCAACGATCTGGCAGTCTGTGAGCATGTCTAACGATTCTGATATTCGCTCCGCGACCGGCGCCGTACCCACGATGTGGTTCGAGGACTTCGTCCCCGGCGACGTACATGACCTCGGCACGGTCGTGGCCGAACACGACGAGGTCGTGGACTTCGCAAAGCGCTACGACCCGCAGTGGTACCACCTTGACGAGGAGGCCGCCAAGGCCAGTCAATGGGGCGGTTTGATCGCCAGTGGCTGGTGGACGGGGGCGGCGATCATGCGCCAGTACGTCAAGCACATCCTGTCCAAGGCCGCACCCGACGCCTCCCCCGGAATGGAGGGCATGCGCTGGCTCAAGGCCGTGTATGTCGGCGACACGCTCCACGTCGAGCTGAAGGTGCTCGAGACCTTGCCATCGTCGCGTGGCGACCATCTTGGCACCGTACGTATCGAATGGACCGTGACCCGCGACGACGTGCCGGTCGCCACCATGATCGGCCGCGGCTGGTTTCACCGACGACCCATCGCATAGCTCCACCACAACCCAACTCCAGGAGGATCTACATGACCGACGCCCAGGCAACCGGAACCCAGACAGTCAATGCAAAGCGACCACGCTCGAACAACCCCAATCCCAACACGACCTGGCTCGCCAGCAAGCGAGCCGAAGCGATCATCGAGCCGGACCTGCCGATCATCGACCCGCACCACCACTTATGGGATCGCTCCGGAAACCGCTACCTCCTCGACGAGTTGATGGCTGACATCAACGGTGGGCACAACGTCCTCGCCACCGTATTCATCGAGTGCTCCTCGATGTATCGCGCGTCCGGCCCACGTGAGATGGCGCCGATCGGTGAGACCGAGTTCGTCAATGGTGTCGCCGCGATGAGCGCCAGCGGCACCTACGGACTGACGCGGGCCTGCGACGGGATCGTCAGTTTCGCCGACCTGATGCTCGGTGACCGGGTCGAAGATGTCCTACAGGAACATATTCGGGCCGGCGGCGAGCGGTTCAAGGGCATCCGCCACGCGGCGGCCTGGGACCCGAGCGAGGAGATCGCACAGAGCCACACCTATCCACGCAGCGACATGTTCTCCGCCAACGAGTTCCGAGCCGGGTTCGCCCGCCTTCAGCCACTCGGCCTGACTTTCGAGGCATGGCTCTACCACCCGCAGCTGAACGAGTTCGCCGACCTCGCCGCCGCCTTCCCGGACACTAAGATCGTGCTCAACCACGTCGGCGGCCCGCTTGGCATCGGGGCGCCGTACGCCGGCCGTCGCGACGAGGTTTTCGCGACGTGGCAGGAGTCCATCCGCACGGTTGCGCAAAATCCCAACGTTTACGTCAAACTCGGTGGACTCGGCATGAAGATCAACGGCTTCGACTTCCACACGCAGCCCTCACCACCAACGTCCGATGACTTGGCCAACGTGTGGCGGCCATACTTCGAGACCTGTATCGAGCATTTCGGTGTACGCCGGTGCATGTTCGAGAGCAACTTCCCGGTCGACAAGATCTCCGGCAGCTACACGACGTATTGGAACGCGTTCAAAAAGATTGCGTCCGGCGCGTCGGCGGACGACAAGGCCGCGTTGTTTTGTGACACTGCCGCAGAGTTCTACCGGCTCAACGTGGCGACGTACCCCGGCTAATCCCCTCGGGAGTGTGAGCGCTAAGGGTGCGTAGAGATCCCTGCCCGCGGGTGTTGTGAACGCGTAAACAAACCAGCCGCGGGGCCGATCCTGACCTTGACTGAGGTCGATCGGCGGCTACCAGATGCCGCCGACGATCTCGTCGAGGAGCATCAGTAGTGAGCGCACAAGACATCGCGGGTCTGGTGATCACCTGTCTGCTGGTCATCTACTTGGTGATCGCGCTGGTTAAGGCGGAGCGGTTTTGACCGGCGACTGGCGGTACGGCGCCGTTCAGCTGGCGATTTTGGTGATCGCTCTCGCGGTAGTGCAGCGCCCGTTGGGCAACTACCTCGCGCACGTCTACACCAGCGAGGGCCACCTGCGCGCGGAACGGGTGATCTATCGAGCGATCGGCGTCAACCCTGACGCCGACCAGCGCTGGCCGGTTTACCTACGCGGCGTGCTGGTGTTTTCCGGTGCGTCTGTGGTTGTCCTCTTTGTGATCCTACGAGCGCAAGCGTGGTTGCCGCTGTCCCTCGGACACCCGGGAATGCCTGCGGCTCAGGCATTCAACACCTCCGCATCGTTCGTCACCAATACCAACTGGCAGTCGTACGCCGGCGAACGGTCGCTCGGCGACGTCGCCCAGATGGCCGGTCTGGGCGTTCAGAACTTCGTATCTGCCGCCGTCGGAATGGCCGTGGCCATTGCGGTCGTTCGCGGCCTGATCCGCACAAAGACCGGTCGGATCGGCAACTTCTGGAGTGACCTTGTCCGCGGCGTCGTTCGTGTGCTGCTCCCGCTCGCATTCGTCGCCGCCGTCGTGCTGCTGGCCGGTGGGGTGATTCAGAACTTCAGTGCCGCAGTACATGCAGTCGGCGCCGCGGGCACCGGTCAGAACATCGCGATGGGCCCGGTCGCCTCGCAAGAGGCAATTAAACTGCTCGGCACCAACGGAGGCGGGTTCTTCAACACCAACTCAGCCCACCCGTTCGAGAACCCGACCTGGTGGACCAACCTGTTCGAGATCTTCCTACTACTGGTGATTCCGTTCAGCATGCCGCGCGCCTTCGGCCGGATGATCGGGTCGGTGAAACAGGGCCGGGTGATTCTGTTCGCGATGACAATTCTTGCGCTGGGCTCGACCGCGATCACCTTCATCAGCGAGCTGATGCACAGTGGCACCGCGTTACAGGCCGCCGGCGCGGCGATGGAGGGAAAGGAAGTTCGCTTTGGCGTTTCGCCCTCTGCGCTCTTCGCAAGCGCGACAACGCTTACCTCGACCGGCGCGGTCGACTCCATGCACTCGTCGTACACGCCATTCGGCGGCGGAACGCTGATCGCCAACATGGCGATCGGCGAGGTGGCGCCCGGAGGCGTCGGCTCCGGGCTGTACGGCATGCTTGTGCTGGCGATCGTCGCGGTGTTCGTCGCCGGGCTCATGGTCGGTCGTACGCCGGAGTTCGTCGGCAAGAAGATCGGCGCCCGGGAGATGAAGCTGATCTCGCTCTACATCCTGATCACTCCGGCACTGGCCCTTGTCGGCACCGGTGTTGCCATCGCGATCAATGCGGGGCGCTCATCGATCCTCAACCCCGGCGCGCATGGCCTGTCCGAGGTGCTCTATGCGTTTACGTCGGCGGCAAACAACAACGGCAGCGCCTTTGCCGGACTGAACGCGAACACCGACTTTTACAACATCGCCCTTGGAACCGTCATGATTCTCGGTCGTTTCCTCCCAATCGTAATGATCGCCGCACTCGCCGGATCCCTTGCGAAGCAGACGACTACGCCCTCGACCGCCGGAACGCTACGGACCTACGGCCCGCTGTTCGTGGTGTTCCTCGTTGTCATTGCGATTGCAGTCGCCGCGTTGACCTACTTCCCTGCCTTGGCCCTCGGGCCTCTTACCGAAGGAATCGCATGACCACGCCTCATCCGGTCGCCGCCGGCTCATTCGACCCGCGCCAGCTGGCCCGGTCGTTTCCTCTCGCCCTGCGCAAGCTTGATCCGCGTGGCCTGTTCCATGCGCCGGTGATGTTTGTTGTCTGGGTGGGCGCGGTGCTCACAACTGTCATGGCGATCATCGAACCATCGGTTTTTGCGTGGACGATCGCGGTGTGGCTATGGCTGACCGTCATATTCGCGAACCTTGCCGAAGCCGTGGCCGAGGGGCGTGGCAAAGCGCAGGCCGCGACGCTGCGCCAGGCCAAGAAGTCGACCATCGCCTACCGGGTGATCGGCGGGTACGTCGAAGAGATCCCTGCCTCGATGCTCGAGGCGGGATAACTTGTGCGGGTTCGCGCGGGCGAGGTGATTCCCAGCGACGGAGACGTGGTGGAAGGGATCGCGAGCGTCGACGAGTCGGCGATCACTGGCGAGTCGGCGCCGGTCATCCGCGAGTCCGGCGGGGATCGCTGCGCGGTAACCGGCGGCACGAAGGTTCTCTCCGACGAGATCATCGTCAAGATCACCGCAGTACCCGGGGATACGTTCATCGACCGGATGATCGCTCTGGTCGAAGGCGCCAAGCGACAGAAGACGCCCAACGAGCTCGCGCTCAATATCCTGCTGGCGAGCCTCACCATCGTCTTTCTGCTAGCCGTCGCCACGCTCGCCCCCATGGCGGACTACTCGCGCGCGCCACAGTCAATGATTGTGCTGGTCGCGTTGCTGGTGTGCCTGATCCCCACGACGATCGGCGCGCTGCTATCGGCAATTGGGATCGCTGGGATGGACCGGCTCGTGCAGCGCAATGTGCTGGCGATGTCGGGCCGCTCAGTGGAAGCCGCCGGCGATATTGGGACCCTCCTGCTGGACAAGACGGGCACTATCACGCTCGGTAACCGCCAAGCAGTGCAGTTCGTTCCCGTAGAGGGCGTACCGGCAGAGACTCTGGCCGATTGCGCACAACTCTCTTCACTAGCCGACGAAACACCGGAGGGGCGCTCCGTGGTCGTCCTCGCCAAGTCGCAGTTCGGCCTGCGCGCCCGCGACGAGGGTCTCATTCCAGGCGCGACTTTTGTGCCGTTCGAAGCCCTGACGCGGATGTCCGGTGTCGACCTCGTGGAAGGGCGTCAAGTCCGCAAGGGCGCGGCTGCCGCAGTCATTGCGTGGGTGGCAGACAACGGTGGTGACGCCACGGGCGTCACCCCGGTAGTCGAACGCATCGCGGCGTCCGGAGGCACGCCGCTCGTCGTCGCCCAACGTCGAGCGGGTGAGCCGGCCGAAGCCCTCGGCGTCATCGACCTCAAGGACATCGTCAAGGACGGCATCCGCGCGCGGTTTGACGAGCTCCGCCGAATGGGCATCCGCACCGTCATGATCACCGGCGACAACCCACTCACCGCCAAGGCCATCGCTGACGAGGCGGGCGTCGATGACTTCCTCGCCGAGGCGACGCCTGAAGACAAGATGCAGTTGATTCGTTCCGAACAGGACGGCGGCACGATGGTCGCGATGACCGGCGATGGCACCAACGACGCACCCGCGTTGGCCCAGGCCGACGTTGGGGTGGCGATGAACACCGGTACGTCGGCTGCCAAAGAGGCCGGCAACATGATTGACCTGGACAGCAACCCGACCAAGCTCATCGAGATCGTAGAGATCGGAAAGCAGCTGCTGATCACTCGCGGAGCGCTGACGACTTTCTCGATCGCCAACGACATCGCGAAGTACTTCGCCATTCTGCCGGCGATGTTTCCCGCACTCGGCGTACTCAACATCATGGGTCTGCATAGCCCGCAGACCGCGATCGTGTCCGCGGTGATCTTCAACGCGCTCGTCATCGTCGCGCTGATTCCGTTGGCCCTTCGCGGCGTCCGATACCGGCCGATGTCCGCGTCCGCCATGCTGCGGCGCAACCTGCTGATCTATGGCGTCGGCGGCCTAGTCGCGCCGTTTATCGGGATCAAGCTGATCGACCTGCTGATCACGACCCTACCCGGGCTGCATTGACTCCCCCAACGATTCACCTAACTGAGATGAGGACAGCATGACGTCGCTTCTGCGCACCAGTGTGACTGCGCTGCGCGCGCTGGTCGTGTTCACGATTGTGCTCGGAATAGCCTTCCCGCTTGCGATCTGGGGGATCGGACAGGTCGCGTTCAACACTTCCGCGAACGGCTCACTGATCAGATCGGACGGCAACGTAGTCGCCAGTTCTCTTATTGGGCAGCAGTCTTTCGGCCCCCAGTGGTTTCACTCGCGCCCGTCCGCGGCTGGTAAAGGATACGATGCCGAGTCCTCATCGGGCACAAACCTAGGTCCGAACAACGCCGACCTGACGGCGCTCATCCAAGAACGCAAGGCTGCCATCGCCACGGAGGAAGGCGTCGCGGCCAGCGCCGTACCGCCCGACGCGGTGACCTCAAGCGGAAGCGGACTCGATCCGAACATCAGCTCGGCTTATGCATACCTGCAAGTAGCACGGGTAGCACGCGAGAACGGCCTGTATCCAACAATCGTGCGCGCGCTGGTTACCAGTCATGTCAGCGGTGGGGTGATCTCCCCCGCACTGGTGAACGTCGTACAGCTAAACCTTGCCCTGACCCGCCTGCCGGGACGGACAATGGGCTAATGAGCATCAACGCCGCCAGAGAGCGGCGCGGGCGACTTCGCGTTTACCTCGGTGCCGCACCGGGCGTGGGCAAGACGTTCGCCATGCTGGGCGAGGGACAGCGCCGCCTCGGCCGCGGGCAGGATGTGGTGATCGGCTACCTCGAAGACCACGACCGGCCGCGCACTCGGGAAGAGGCGGCCGGCTTGCCGCGCCTGCCACGGCTGTCGGTTGACTACCGCGGGTCGAGCTTCGAAGAGCTCGATGTCGCCGCGGTCGTCGCGCGGCGTCCGTCGATCGTGCTTGTCGACGAGCTGGCGCACACCAACATCCCGGGGCTGCGACATGAGAAGCGCTGGCAGGACGTTGAAGAGATCCTCGCCGCCGGTATTGATGTCATCACGACGGTCAACGTTCAGCACCTGGAGTCGCTCAACGATGAGGTCACCTCGATCACCGGCGTCACCCAACGTGAGACCGTGCCCGACGGTGTCGTGCGCCGGGCCGCGCAGATCGAGCTGGTCGACATGTCGCCCGAGTCGCTGCGCAGACGGCTTGCGCACGGCAACATCTATCGGCCGGAAAAAATCGATGCCGCGCTGTCCAACTACTTCCGGGTCGGCAACCTGACCGCGCTGCGTGAGCTCGCGCTGCTGTGGCTCGCGGACCGCGTCGACGACGCGCTACTCGATTACCGGCATCGGCATGCGATCGCTCAAACCTGGCCGGCCCGCGAACGAATCGTCGTCGCGCTGACCGGCGGTACCGAGGGCGAGGCGCTGATCCGCCGGGCCGCGCGGATTGTCGCGCAGTCCTCGGCCGCGGACCTGCTCGCGGTATACGTCGTTGGCGGCGATCACCCGACGGCCTCATCCCCTGGCGCGCTTGAAAAGCAGCGTCGGCTCGTAGAGGATCTCGGCGGTAGTTTTCATGAGGTGCTCGGTGATGAGGTGGCGCCGGCGCTACTTGAATTCGCACGAGGAGTCAACGCGACCCAGCTAGTGCTCGGCAGCAGCCGACGTGGACGGCTCCAGTCCGTAATCCGCGAGGGTGTCGGTCCAGTGGTGGTCCGTGAGTCTGGCGACATCGACGTACACATCGTGACGCACGAGCATGCCGGGCAAAGGCCCTGGCATGGCGGAAAAGAGCGCGCCGCGCTGAGCCGTTCGCGTCTCGTCGTGGGGTGGGTCACCGCGTTGCTCGCCCCGGTGCTGCTAACGGTGCTGCTGCGACTCACCGCCCAACTTCATCAACTCCCCACCGAGGTGATGCTCTTCCTCGCTGCGGTCGTTGCCGTCGCGATCGTCGGCGGGCTGTGGCCGGCCTTGACTGCCGCCGTGGTTGGGACGATCCTGCTCAACTACTACTTCGCGCCGCCGCTGCACACCCTGACGATCGCCGCGCCGCAAAATATCTTCGTTCTCGTGGTCTTTCTTATCGTCGGCGCTGCCGTCGCGATCGTGGTCGACCAGTCCGCTCGTCGCAGCGCGCAGGCGATTGCCGCCCGCACCGAGGCCGACGCCCTCGGGCTGCTGGCGCGCAGTGTGCTGCGCGGTGAGGCCGGGATGAACGCGCTACTGGACCGGGTGCGTACCACGTTCGCTGCGGAATCGGTGTCCCTTCTTGAAAGTACCGAGGGCGAGCAGGGCTGGCGCCGCATCGCATCTGCCGGGGACGATGCTTCCAGCGCGAACCCGGAAGATGCCGATGCGCACGTGCAGATCAACGACAAGCTAGCGTTGGCGCTGCGCGGGCCGATGCTCGCGGCCAGTCAACGGCGGCTGCTCGAGGCGTTCGCCGTACACGCCGGTGGCCTGATCGAGCGCGAGCGGCTGTCGATGGAGGCCACCGCAGCGCGGCGCGCGGCGGAAGGAAACAATATCCGGGTGTCGTTGCTCGCCGCGGTGTCTCATGATCTACGCACTCCCTTGTCCAGCATCAAGGCGGCCGCGGCCACCCTGCGCCAGCCAGACATCGCGGTCTCCGCGCAAGACCGGACGGCGCTGCTCACTGACATCGAGGAGTCCACCGACCGCCTCGACGGGCTGATCGGCAACCTGCTCGACATGAGCCGTTTGCAGACTGGTGTCGTCAAACCACTGGCCTTAGATCTCGGTCTCGACGAGGTAATCCCGCTCGGTGTCGTGGGACTGCCCGGCCGGCATCGGGTCACGATGGACATTCCGGAAGACCTCCCGAGGGCGGTCGCCGACCCGGGCCTTCTTGAGCGGGTGATCGCCAATATCGTTGAGAATGCCCTGAAATACGCCGCGGACTCGGGCGTGCGGATCTCAGCGAGCGCTCTCGATACGCGCGTCGAGATCCGGGTTGCCGACAATGGCCGCGGCGTACCGGACGAGGCGAAGGCGGCGATCTTCGAACCGTTCCAACGAGCCGGCGACTCGTCGCGCGGCAACGGTATCGGACTCGGGCTGGCCGTTGCGCGCGGATTCGTCGACGCGATGGGCGGCACGCTCGAGGCCGAGGACACCCCCGGTGGTGGGTTGACGATGGTGATTGCGCTGCCCCTCGCCCCCAGTAACCCGGTCACAGCAAACAGCAAGCCGGCACCGCGAGTCTGGCCATGACGCGGATCCTGATCGTCGAGGACGACAACGCGCTGCGGCGGGCCTTGTCGATCAACTTGCGCAGCCACGGCTACGACGTGTCGGTCGCGGCGGACGGCAAGTCCGCTCTCGCGCTTGCGGCGTCGGATCATCCAGACGCCGTCGTACTCGACCTCGGCCTGCCCGACATCGACGGCACCGAAGTAATCAGGGGGCTGCGCGGCTGGACGACGTTGCCGATCATTGTGCTCTCCGCGCGCCAAACGTCACAGGAGAAGGTGTGGGCCCTCGACGAGGGCGCGGACGACTATGTCACCAAGCCGTTCGGGATGGATGAGCTACTAGCGCGAATCCGGGTCGCGGTTCGACGCTACGTGCCGGCCGGCGAGACCGCACTCATTGAGACCCCGCACTTCACCGTCGACCTGGCGGCCAAACGAGTAACCCGTGAAGGTGCCGACGTGCGGTTGACCCCGACAGAGTGGGCGATCCTGGAACTTCTGGTCCGTCATCCCGGCCAGCTCGTGCCGCAGCGCCAGATCCTCACCCAGGTCTGGGGTCCGGCGTATGAGAAGGAAACGAACTACCTGCGGGTCTATCTTGCGCATCTGCGTCGGAAGCTTGAACCGCTACCCTCCACACCTCGCTATATCGTCACCGAAAGCGGGATGGGCTACCGGTTCGAACCGTAGAAACCCTCAGGCATTGATCATGATGTGGCTGCCGCGCTCGCCACGAACCACCACCAACTGGTTAGCCACCCGCACTTTAAGCTCCTCAACGTGGCTGATCAGTCCAATAGTCCGGCCACCACTACGCAGTTCGTCGAGCACCGACATTGCCTGCTCAAGGGTGTCAGAGTCGAGCGCGCCAAACCCTTCATCCACGAAAAGCGAGTCCAGGGTGTTGGCCCCGGCTTCCTGGGTGACGACCTCGGCCAGCCCAAGTGCAAGTGCCAATGAGGCAAGGAAGCTCTCGCCACCGGACAACGTCTGAGTCGGGCGGGCGATACCTGTATGGGCATCCATGACCTGTAACCCGAGACCGCCGGCACCGCGCTTTTTGAGCCGCTCGTCGCTGTGCACCAGCGAGTAGCGCCCCTTGCTCATCTTGAGCAGTCGGGTGGACGCAACCTCGGCGACCTGCTCAAGCCGAGCGGCGAGGAAGTAGGCGCTCAGATGCATAGCCTTAGTGTTGGCGCCTTGTCCGCGGATCACACTCGCGAGGTCGCGTACGACGGCATACCGCTGCCTTGCCTCCGCGCCTTCGATGAGCACCGTCGCGGCGCGTCGATGCAGTTTTTGCAGGCCACCACGCGCCTTGACCGCATCGAAGCGCGCCGCTTGAACCTGTTGAAGCAGTTCTTTGGCGTCGTCACGGGCCTGCACCAGCGTCCCGATGGCCGGCGGCTCGTCGGTGAGCCCGTCGAAGTCCGGGTCGTCGAGGAGCGTCCGAGCCCGGGTTGACTCCGTATCAAACTGTTCAATGGCCGCAGCGAGAGTTGCCTCGTTGTCGGCGTCGAGGACGGCGTCGGCGGCCGCGTCGCTGGAGTCGAAGCCAGCCTTCTGTGCCGCGGACAGCACCGCCTTGCTTGCCGCCCGTACGCTTTTGCCGGCCTGCGCTACCGCGACTAGCGCGTCGGTCACCGCGTCGTACACCAGCGCCAACGAGGCCAGGTCTGCCGCGCGTTCGGCGACGGACTCGAATCCATCCCGGGCCTTGGCGACTCGATCCTGCCGTGCCCGCAGACTGTGTTCGGCTCGTTGATGAGCAGTGCGGTGCTTGACCAGGTTGGCGGTCGCCTCGTCGAGCACCGAGGTGGCTTCGGAAAGCTGTTTTTCGAGCTTGTCTTGCTCCCGAGCGATGCTCGCGACGCCGGTACGGGCGGCGACCGCCTCGGCGAGTCGCTTCTTGGCCGATGCGAGTTCGACGATCCACTGTTCTGCGTCCCGTGAGCCCATTCGCCCCTGCGCTTTACCGAGCTTCTTTGCCAGCGTGCCGAGCAACGAGGCCGCGTTCGTGAGCACGATATCCGCGTCGTCGTAACATTTCTGGGCTGCGGTCTCGTCATCCTGGGTCGGTGAACTAGCGACGGTGACGGCCGGATGCGGGTGCTCTTGTGAGCCGCACACGAGGCACGCATCGCCGACCGCAAGTTGACCAGCAAGCTCGGCGGCCATGCCGTCGAGCCGGCGTTCGCGCAGCAGCAGCCACGTCTCCTTTGCCTCCAAGGCGACACGTTTGGCCTCAGCCGTCGTCGCGGTCAGATCATCGAGCTTGCCCTGCAAGGCCTGCACCTCACGGGCAGCGACCACCGCATCTTCTGCCGTCTCGACGTCCTGGCTGGCCGCACTCTCGTGCCCCGCAACGATCGTCAGCTCCGTGAGCCGCTGGCCAACCTTCTTGATCTCCGCCGGCAGCTTGGTCCGGCGGCGGGTGATCTCCTCCACGACCGCGAATGCTTCTGCGACGTTAGCGGCCGCGTCGGCAACTTCCTTCGTGCAGGCGGGAAGCTCGTTTTCATTCGCAAGCGCCTCATCGAGCGATCCGAGCTGAGTGCGCAGCGCCGTCGCCGCGGATGCCATCTGCGTCACCGACAGCACGAGCGCCTCGGGGCGGCGTTCGGACAGTGCGACGGTGGCCTTCTCGAGGTATTCGTCTGCGGCCCGACGGGCGGCTTCACTTTCCTCAAGGCGGTCCAGCAGCGGAACGACGGCACTCGCTTTACGGGCCAGCGAAAGACGTAGCCGTTGCTGGTCGACGGACTCACGCTGTGACTCAACTCGCCGACCCAGGTCGTGGGCGTCCCGCAGCTTGCGTTGCAGTTCGAGGACTCGCTCAGCGGCGGTCAACGCTGTTTGCGCGGTCTCGAGACCGCCTTCGGCCCGATCCTGCTGCGCGGTGAGGGTGTCGGCCGCGGCGCCGAAACGTGTGACAAGCGCGCCTAGCCACTCGAGCCCGGCCTCTTCGGGCACCTCGGACGCGTCGACCTCCGCGATCGTGCGGGCCTCGGCGCGCAACTCAAGAATTGCCGACTCGTGCCTACGAAGGGCTTCTCGTTCGGCCTTTTCCCTATTGTCGAACCAGTCCTCGATGTCGGCAAAGCGCGAGGCGCCGAACAGCGACCGCAGCAGCTCTTCGCGGTCGCGGTCGCCGGCCTGCAAGAATCTCGCGAACTCACCCTGAGGCAGTAGGACGACCTGCATGAACTGCTCGCAGTTGAGTCCTATGCGCTCTTGGATCCAGTCGGCGACGATGCCCTCGCGGTTGCCGTTTTCGACGCCGACCCAGCCACCGTCGATCATCGTCTCGAGCGCGACCGAGGCGCGCTCGGTTGTGGTGCCGCCGCCGCGCTTAGCCGGCCGGTCGTATGCAGGTCGGCGGGTGAGGCGGACTCGCTCCCCCGCCAACGTGCACTCCAAGACCACTTGCGGGGCGATCGAACGGTCGGCGTGGTCACTTCGAATCTTGCTGAGCAGATTCTTGCGCGCTCCGGGCAACTGACCGAAAAGCGCGAACGCGACCGCGTCGAGAATCGTTGTCTTGCCCGCGCCGGTCGGTCCGGTGAACAAGAACAGTCCATCACGCGAAAGCAGGTCGAAGTCGATTGTCTCGGCGCCGACATATGGCCCGAACGCGGTGAGCGTCATCGAATGCAGTCTCATTCGGCGACCTCCACTGCTCGCAGGTCCTCGAACGCCGCCGAGATCAACGCGCGCTCGGCGGCGCTCGCGGCGACACCGTTGCGCACGTGCGCAACGAACTCGACGGTGAGCTCCTCGTCGCTCTTGCCACGCAGCCGGTCCTGGTAGGACACCCCACTACCGCAGGCGAGCATCAAGGGACGGTGCTCGAGGTGGACGCAGTGCGCGAACCGCCTGCGCAGTTGCCGCATTGCGTCGGTGGGTCGAGCCTGGTCGGTCAGGATCGCGCTGACCCAGTCGCCTTCGACGCCGTCGTACGCCGAGTCGGTGAGCAGACTGTCGAGTTCGCCGGTAATAGTCGAGACCTTGCGGGGGACCGGTAGCGTGCGCCACTCGGCACTTATTTCGCCGTCCGCGTCGAGGTCGACGATCCAGAACCCGCGGGCCACCCGATCGTCACCGAAGGAGTAGGCCAACGGTGCACCCGAGTAACGAATTCGGTCATCCAGTACCTGCTTGGAGTGCAGATGCCCGAGGGCGACGTACGAGGCACCCTCGAACACCGCCGTCGGCGTCACCTCGACCCCGCCGACCGCGATGCTGCGCATCGACTCGGTGACCTGTGCAGCCGTCTCGCTGCTGCGCGGCAGACGTCCGCCGCGGGTGCCCTTTGTCGCGAAGCAGTGTGAAAGTACGACCGAGCGCGGCCCCGCGCCGCGGCCCGCAAGATCTGACCGGACCCGGTCCATCGCGGCGTCGAGGATCGCCTCATGAGTGCGCGGAAGCTCAGCGCCGAACTGGGCCCGGTCAAGTGTCGGGTCGAGGTAGGGGATGCCGAAGAAGTACACCGGACCATGAGCGTCGTCGATGACAATCGCGTCGTCGATTTGGTCGGCCCTGGTCCGCACGTGAATCCCGAACGAGGCGGCCGCCGCCGACATGAACGACAGTCGCGAGGCGCCGTCGTGGTTGCCGGAGATCAGCACGACCTGCGCGCCTGCCGCACGGATCTTGACCAGCGTCTGGTCGAGGAAGTTGAACGCCTCCGGCGGCGGGGATGCCCTATCGAAGATGTCACCTGCGATCACCACGACGTCGACCCGCTCAGCGCGGACCGTCTCGACCATGGCGTCGAGGACGACGCCGAGGTGGTCGAGGACGTCGACGTCGTTGAAACGACGCCCGACGTGCCAGTCCGAGGTGTGCAAGATCCGCATGCCACCAACGCTAGAGGCCGCCACTGACAAATCCGGAACGCGCGCAAGGTGTGTCGCTTACATCGCGGGCCGGCCCGCCACGCTGGCGGACAGCATTCGGCCCTGGCGCGCAGACCACTGGCCCGCGCCAAGGGGCGCGGCATTACGCTCTAGGGCGATGAATGACGACTCGATGCCCGCGCCCGCCGCCGACTCTGACGATTCAGATCGCGCATCAGCGCCGGACCTCCCCGCCTCTCCCGCCCATGGGCGACGCCTTTTGCCGATGATCCTCGTGGTCGCGCTCGTGGTACTGCTCGTGGACCAGGCCTCCAAGCTGTGGGCGGAGCGGACGCTGCCCGGCCACAACCCCATCCCCGTCATCGGCGACTTCATCCAGTTTCGACTGGTCTACAACCCCGGCGCCGCGTTCTCCATCGGCAGCGGCTCGACCTGGGTCTTCGCAGTCCTGGCGGCGATCGCGGTCGTCGCGTTGGGGTGGTTCGCGGTGTACGTCGAGTCGAGGGGCTGGGCGATCGCGATCGGCATGCTGCTCGGCGGCGCGACGACACACCTGCTCGACCGGCTGCTGCGGGCGCCCGGATTCGGCCGCGGGCACGTCGTCGACTTCATCGCGTATGACGGGTGGTTCGTCGGCAATATCGCTGACATCGTGCTGGCGGTCGGCGCGGTCCTGCTGGTGACGTTGACCTTGCGCGGGATCGACTACAAGTAGTCGGCCTGCTCGCGCAGTTCGTCGAGTGCGTGAGAGTTCAGTCGCCCTGGAGTTTGCCGAGGATGCGCCTGAGGGAGGCGCGTTCGTGGTCGGAAAGTACGGCGAAAAAGCCGTCGGCATCTTCGTGTCGCGCCTCGTCAATCTTCGCGCGCACTTCTCGCCCTGCCTGAGTCGCGACAACCAGTGTCGCGCGGCGATCTTGCGGATGCGGCGTACGCTCTACATACCCTCGACACTCCAGCAGGTCGATCACCTCGGTCGCCGATCTGGGCGCTATCCGCAGTGACTCGGCGACGTCCGACAACCGCGAACCCTCTTGGCGGCATACCACTCGCAGTGCGCGAGCCTGGTGCGGCGAGAGCTCGAACGGCTGCAGCAGCCCGGCCAAGCGTCGCCGCATAGTGCGCGTGACGCGAAGGAACTGCTCGACTAGCGATTCGCGCGACGGGTCAGTCATGACTGGATCATAGCGTATTTTGCAAATAGCCTCATTATGAGGTAACCTCAGCATCATGGCAACCTAAGTACATGTTAGAGAGGTGATGCCTCATGGAGCCGGTCATGACACCCCGCGGCGGCCGGGTCGCCCGGGTAAACCCCGCAGATCGCAACCAACTACGCGATTCCCCTGTTTCACTCCGCCGCGTCGTCGCGCTCTTCGCGCCGTACCGCTGGCGACTGCTGGTGGTGACGATCCTCATCGTCGCCTCCTCCATCGTCTCTCTTGCTTCGCCGTTCCTGGTGAAGATGGTGATTGACGACGCACTTCCCCACAAAAACGTCACGCTCCTGCTCTGGGCCGTCGGCGGCATGCTCGCCGTCACGATTCTGAGCTCGATCTTCGGCGTACTGCAAACGTGGCAGTCCACAGTGATCGGCCAACGTGTCATGCATCGCCTGCGCACGAGTGTCTTTAGCCACCTGCAGCGCCAGTCGCTAGGATTCTTCACCCGTACTCGCGGCGGCGAGGTGCAGTCACGGCTGACCAATGACATCGGCGGCATGCAGTCCGTCGTGACCTCCACGGCCACGTCCGTTGCCTCCAACCTGACCACCGCGGTCGGTACCGCGATCGCCATGGCCGCCCTGAGCTGGCGCCTCTCCCTGCTCTCACTGATCGTTCTGCCGCCGTCGATCTGGCTCACCCGTCGCGTCGCGCTCATGCGTCGCGACATCACCGCCAAGATGCAGCGGCGGATGGCCGACATGCAGACCCAGGTCGAGGAGAGCCTGTCGATCAGCGGCGTGCTGCTGGGCAAAACTCTCGGCACCGGGCCGAAGCTGTCGGCCGAGTTTGCCGATACATCCCACGATCTGGTGGGCCTCGAAGTCAAATCCCAACTCGCCGGACGCTGGCGGATGGCGACGATGAGCATCATCTTTGCCGCTATACCAGCGCTTATCTACTTAGCCGCGGGGCTACCGGCCACCTCCGGCGGGATGACGATCGGCACCCTGGTCGCATTCACCACCCTGCAGTCGGGCCTGTTCCGACCTCTCATGGGCCTGCTCAACGTCGGGGTCTCGATCACCAGCTCGATGGCGCTGTTCAGTCGCATCTTCGAGTACCAGGACCTCGCTGTTGATATCGACGACCCGGCCGACCCGGTGCCTTTTGACCTGGCTATCGCTCGCGGCGACGTACGGTTTGACCGCGTGAGCTTCCGGTACGCCGACAGCGACAGACTTGCACTTGACGGCATCGACCTCGACGTACCGGCCGGTTCCCATTTGGCGCTGGT
>CAJDTT010000059.1_pt1 | contig 30045 bp, 25 predicted proteins | sample 7389841 | NCBI WGS metagenome assembly CAJDTT01 (sample SAMEA7055655, study PRJEB34461) | soil metagenome | biome: terrestrial ecosystem; feature: Peninsula; material: soil | place: Antarctica | collected 2016
GCCCGCAGCAGCGCCTGAGCCTCCCAGATCTGCGACCAGCGCGCGTAGTACTCGGCGTACCCGGAAAGGGACCGCACTAGCGCGCCCTGCTTGCCCTCAGGCCGCAAGTCCGCATCCAGACCAAGCGCCGGGTCCGGGCCGGGTTTACCCAGCATGCGGCCCATCAGCTCGACGGTCCGGTTGGCGGTCTTGGCCGCGTGCACCGGGTCGGCTCCCGCGACCGCGTCATAGACGTAGATGACGTCGGCGTCGGACCCGTAAGAAAGCTCCTGGCCGCCGTAGCGGCCCATGCCGATCACCGAGATAACGCACGGGTACTCGTCGAATGAGATGTCGAGGTCGGCGGCCACCTCGCGCATCGCGACGAACAGCCCGGCCCGGACCGTCGCGTCGTTGAGTGCGCAAAGCGCGTTACCGACTTGATCGATGTCGGCGTACCCGAGCAGGTCGGCGGCGGCGATCCGCACCAGCTCGCCGCGGCGCAGTGACCGGATCGCCGAGATCGCATCATCGGAGGTGGTAGCGCGCTGCGCCGCGCCGCGCATCTTGATCTCCAGCGCCGCGACCATCCGCGGTTGCAGGTGCGACACCTCGGCGAGCATTTGGATTGCCTCGGGCGCCCGCCCAAATAGCGAGGCGATGTAACGGCTGGAGCCGAGCAGATGCGCGAGCCGCTCGGCTACGGCGCCCTCGTCGCGCAACAGCCGCAAGTACCAAGGGGTGTGTCCCAGCTGCTCGGATACCTGCCGGTAGGCGAGGATCCCCGCGTCCGGATCGGCCGAATCGGCAAACATCGCCAGCATCGTCGGCAGCAAGATCCGTTGCATTGCAGCGGTTCTGCTGGTACCTGCGATCAGCGCTTCCACGTGCTTGAGCACCCCATCCGGCCGCTCGAACCCGAGCGCGCGCAGGCGATCGACGGCCGCCTCGGTGGTCAACCGCATCGCATCATCGGGCAGCGCCGCGACCGCGGTGAGCAGCGGGCGGTAGAAAACCTTTTCGTGGAGGCGACGTACCTCGCGGGCGTGGTTGGCGCGATCCTTCAGCAGCGCCTTCGCCTCGTCGCCGGACGCGCTGATGCCGTACCCGAGGGTGCGGGCGATGGGACGTAGGTCGTCGGGCGTGTCCGGCAGCAGATGGGTACGTCGCAGCCGCTGCAGCATCAGCCGGTGCTCCAAACTGCGCAGGAACCGGTACGAGTCACTCAGTGAAGATGCATCGGTGCGGCCGATGTAACCGCGGTCGGACAACGCCTGGATCGCCTCAAGGGTTGCTGCCGGCCGGATCGCGGGGTCGGTGCGCCCATGCACCATCTGCAACAGCTGCACCGAGAACTCGATGTCGCGGAGCCCACCGGGTCCGAGCTTGAGCTCCCGGTTAGCAATGTTGTCGTTGAGGTTTTCCTCGACCCGGCGGCGCATCGCCTGCACGTCCTCGACGAAACCGGCCCGTTCGACTGCCGTCCAGCACTGCGAGGCGATCTCCTCGATGTACTGCGCACCGAGTGCAGGGTCGCCGGCCATCGGGCGCGCCTTGAGCAGAGCCTGAAACTCCCACGTGCGAGCCCAGCGCTGGTAGTAGGACCGGTGCCCTTCCATGGTGCGCACCAACGCGCCGGACTTGCCTTCCGGGCGCAGCGCAGCGTCGACCTCCCACGCGACTTCGCCGCAAATGCGCATCATTTCGCTGGCCCAGTGTGCGCCGTTGCGCAATGCGTCGGTTTCTGAAACCGCCCCGACCGGTTCCCCCACGAATATCACGTCGACGTCGGAAAGGTAGTTAAGTTCGAGCGCCCCGCACTTGCCCATGGCGATCACGCTGAGCCGGACACCTTCGGCGCGCTCGCCGAGCTCGGCCGCCGCGACACTGAGCGCCGTCTGCACGAGGGCGTCAGCCATCACCGACAGTCGGTCGGCGACCTCCTCGACGGACATCTCGTCGAGGAGATCACGTGCCGCGACGTCGAGCAGGCATCTCTTGTACGCCAAGCGAAGTAGCGATACTGCCTCGGTACCGGTCGTGCTGGCGAGAGTGCCACTAGAGCCGGTGTAGGGGTCCGCGAGGTCTGCACCGACGCACCGCGCGATGTCGTCGATGAGCCGGTCCTTCTCGGGCACATCGAGCAGTAGACGCCATTGGTCACCGTTGGCGATCAACCAGTCACCTAGCGCACGCGAGGCACCGAGGACCGCTCCAAGGCGGGCCGTGAATCCAGCGTTCTCCCGCATCGCGGGTATCAGTCCGGCACCTTCGGAGGTCTCGCTCAGCCGCAGCACGCTGAGTACCGCTTCGTCCGGGTCACCGGTCGCGGCGAGTGCCGTGACCACCTCGCGCGCCGCATCGTCGACGTACTCGCCGCCGTCCCGGGTCAGCCCTAGCTCATCAAGGAACCGAATTGTGCGCTTGGCATCCATGAACCCGAGCCGCGAGGCGTTATTAGGCTGTCGACGCCGGGTGTCCGGCCCCACTACAAGCCATCTTCCGCGGCCGGGTGGGCGCCGGCCTTCCGAGTGGCCTTCGCGGCAATGTCGACAAACTTCGCGATGAACGGTGCCCAGACAGCAGGCATGTCCTCGTGATAACGCACGGCACGCTCGATCATGCCGTCAACGTCGTATCCCTTCTGCTCCATGCGTTCGCGGCCGACCTCGAACCATGCGGCGTAGGTCTGCGGTTCGGTCTCGATGTGGAACTGCATGCCCCACGCGTTCTCGCCAATCCGGAAGGCCTGGTTCTGGTAGACCGCACCGGTTGCCAGCAGCGTCGCGCCCGGTGGCAGCACCGTGACGACGTCGCCGTGGAACTGCATCACGTCCGGGGTCATCGGTAGATCGAGGAAGAGGGGGTCCTTGTACGACGCATCGCGTCGCGCGACCAGACCGTGGCCGAGTTCCTTGCCCTGGTCACCACGGTCGACGGTGCCTCCGCCGGCGATCGCGAGCAGCTGCGATCCTAGGCATACCGCCAATGTGGGCACGCGCTGCGAGATCGCGGCACGCAGCATGTCGAGGCTGGCCTGACGCCACGGGAAACGCTCCTCGTCCACGCGCTGCGCGACCTGCTGCCCGCCGAGCATCAGGATCCCGGCGTACGGCGAGAGGTCGGTCGGCAGCGGCTCGCCCAGGTGTGGTTTGACCACGACGTAAGACGCGCCGGCCGCGCTGAGCCAGTCAGCGAGCCGCTCCGGCGGATTGCTCGGGTCATGCTCGACGATGATAAACGGCTTGTCGGCATCGGGCGCGGTAGCAGCATCAGAGGTAGGCACGAGGCCAGTCTACGGTCTGGGCGCCGCGCCGCTTGCCGGCCACACGAGTCGGCGGGGCCTTACAGAACCGGCAGGAACTCGTCCAGCTCGAACGGCGTGACCTGCGCCCGGTAACGAAGCCACTCAAGGTGCTTGTTCCGAAGGAAGTAGTCAAAGACGTGTTCGCCGAGGACCTCCGCGACGAGGTCGGACTCCTCCATCAAGCTCAGCGCCTCCCCCAGGTTGTGCGGCAGGTCGCGGAAGCCAAGTGCCTTGCGCTCCGCCGGCGTCAGCAGCGACACATCCTCATCGGCGCCCGGCGGGAGCTGGTACTCCTCCTCGATGCCCTTGAGCCCGGCGCCGATCAAGACCGCGAGCGCGAGATAGGGATTGCAGGCGGGATCCGGTGAACGCACCTCGAGCCGGGTCGAGCTGGCCTTGCCGGGGTTGTAAAGCGGGACCCTGATCAGCGCCGAGCGGTTGGCGTGCCCCCAGCACACCCAGGCCGGCGCCTCGGACGTGGTCGTGCTGAGCTCGCTGGAGTACAGCCGCTTGTAGGAGTTGACGAACTGGTTGGTGACGGCCGTGATCTCGGTCGCGTGCTTGAGAATTCCCGCGATGAAATACCGCGCGGTCTTCGACAGCGTCAGCTCGTCGGTCGGGTCGTGGAAGGCGTTTCGGTCGCCTTCGAACAGCGACAGATGGGTGTGCATTCCGGAGCCCGCAAACTCGGTAAACGGCTTCGGCATGAACGAGGCATAGACGCCCTCGTCGAGGGCGACCTCCTTCATCAGGTGCCGGAAGGTCATGATGTTGTCCGCGGTGGTCAGTGCATCGGCGTACCGCAGGTCAATCTCCTGCTGCCCCGGCGCGACCTCGTGATGGCTGAACTCGACCGAGATACCCATCGCCTCCAGCGCGGTGACCGCGCGACGACGGAAGTCGTGAGCCGTCTCGTGGGTGGGCAGGTCGAAATAGCCTCCGCGGTCGACGGGCCGTGGCGGACGGGCGTCCGGACCGTCTTTGAGCAGGAAGAACTCGATCTCCGGGTGCGTGTAGCAGCTAAAACCCATGTCCGAGGCCTTGGCTAGCACCCGACGCAACACGTGGCGCGGGTCCGCCCACGACGGTGAGCCGTCCGGCATCTTAATGTCACAGAACATCCGCGCGGTATCCGACGGCTGGCCGTTCTCCAGTGGGATCACCTGAAACGTCGTCGGATCCGGGTGCGCGACCATGTCACTTTCATAGGTGCGGGTGTAACCCTCGATCGCCGAACCGTCGAAACCGATGCCCTCGGCGAAGACCCCTTCGAGCTCGGCCGGCGCGATCGCCACCGCTTTGAGATAGCCCAGAACGTCGGTAAACCAGAGCCGGACGAACTTGATGTCACGCTCCTCAAGAGTGCGAAGAACGAACTGTTGCTGACGATCCACTGCGAGCTCCCACAGATCACGGTTGGCTCGTACGCGGCGAACGGGGCGTACGACACGAGTGTGCCTGGTGATTGTTTCGGACGGGTTACCGGGTCAGATGGCTAGATTTTGCCGCCCTGCACCCACGTATCCCACGGTACGTTCCAATCCATGTAGGCATCGCCGTGCTGGAGCTTGACCGGCGTACCGGTGATGTTCACGATGTCGCCGTACCTGGAGTTGTCGTAGAACCACTGGCCGTTGGCCATACTGAGGTTGATGCAGCCGTGAGAGGCATTACGCACGCCCTGGTCGGAGACTGACCACGGTGCCGAGTGCACAAACTCGCCCGATCCAGAGATGCGCGTCGCCCATGGCACGTCGGTGACGTAACCGTCCGGGTCGTCGACCGGCAGCCCCCACGTCGAGGAGTCCATCGTCTTCATCTTGTACTTCTCTTGTACGACATGGATCCCGCTCTGGGTCGGGTATTTTGCCTTGCCCATTGACACCGGCATCGTCTTGATGAGCTGGCCGTTCTTGTAGACCTTCATCTGCAGACTGCTGTTGTCGATCTCGGAGACCATCGCGTCACCGATGGTGAAGTCGGTATGCGTGTTCTCCTGACCCCACAGCCCCTCGCTGACCTCTACGCCGTAGACGTTGATGTCGACGGCCACGGTCGTGCCCGGGGCCCAGAAATCCTTGGGTCGCCAGTGTGCCTCGGTGTTGCTGAACCAGAACCACGCACCGTCCACCTGCGGGTTGGTCGTGACGATCATCTGCTGCATAGCGGTCGTCTTATCGGCGATCGGCTCGTCGAATCGGGCGATGATCGGCATGCCGACGCCGTACGTGCCACCGGACTTACCGGGCGTAAGGCTTGCCTTGGTCTTGTTCGCCGGCTTGAGAGTGTCGAACGCTCCGTTGAACGGGGTGATCACGCCGTCCAAACTGGTTGTCGTCGCGGCCGCGGTATAGGCCTTCGAGTAGCCAAGAGGTTCCGCGGAAGTCCAGGTTGTCGAGTCCGCGGACAGCGCCCCCTGCACCGGCTCGCCGTCCGGGTTGGTGACCGTGACGTCGTTAAGGACGCCGTACGACGCCGTCAGCGTGATCGGCGACAACGGATTGACATCGGTCGTTCCGGGCGCCGGGCTCATGCTGACCGTTGCGGCCTTCGGCTCGGGTGTGGTGGGCGTGGCAGGCGCGCTCTGGCCGGCGTGTGAGGTCTTCATGGGAGCCGCCGTGCAGGCAGCGGTAAGAACCAGCGCGATCAGAGTCGCAAACACGCCTATCACTCGAAGTGGACGCTTTACACTCATCACACAGACATTAACAGCGCTGACCTGCAAAAGGGTCACTCCTGTGACCAAGGCCTGCGACCCGCGCGGTGATCGCGTAATCTGAGGGTGCCCGCGCTACTGCGCGAACGCGTGTGGCACGACCTCAATTCGCCCATACCTAAGGACACGCATGTCCGATGTTGCCGACGTACTTTCTGCTTCGCCGTCTGAAGCGCCGACCGTGGACCAACGACCACGCGGCCAATACGTCAGCACCTATACCGAGCTCTCCCGCGAGGTAAAGGACGCCGGTCTGCTCGGCCGCTGCTACGGCTTCTACTGGAGCCGGATCGGCCTGACCGTCGCGGCGTTCGCCGCGATCTGGATCGCCGTGGCGCTGCTTGAAGACTCATGGTGGCAGCTAACTTTGGCCGCGGCACTCGCCGTCGTCACCACCCAGTTCGGCTACCTCGGGCACGACGGAGCGCACCAGCAGATGTTCCGCTCCGCCCAGTGGAACCGGCGGGTCGCACAGGTCATCTCCTGCGGGTTCGCCGGGCTGTCCTACAGCTGGTGGATGCGCAAGCACAACAAGCACCACAACGCGCCCAACCAGATCGGCAAGGACCCGGACATCCAGCCCAATGCGATCGCCTTCACACCCGAGGACGCGGCCAAGCGAAGCGGACTGTTCGCGGCCTTCACCCGCCGCCAAGGCTGGCTGTTCTTCCCGCTGCTTGCCTTCGAAGGCGTCGCGCTGCACGTCGCGAGCGTCCGGATGCTGCTCACCGCGCGCGGCCAGAAAGGCCGCTGGGTCGAACTCGGCTGCATCGTGCTGCGCGTCGGCCTCGGGATCGCGCTCCCGCTGCTGATCATGCCGCTCGGGATCGCGGCCGCATTCATCGCCATCCATTTCGCCCTGTTCGGGATCCTCCTCGGCGGCACATTCGCCACCAACCACAAGGGCATGCCGCTGGTCCCCAAGTCCATGCGCGTGGACTTCCTGCGCCGGCAGGTGCTCATGTCGCGCAACGTCACCGGCGGCGCGTTCATCAGCTTCGCGATGGGCGGGCTCAACTACCAGATCGAACACCATCTGTTCCCCAGCATGGCGCGGCCCAACCTGCGTAAGGTGGCGCCGCTGGTCAAGGCGCACTGCGAGAAGCACAACGTGCACTACACCGAGAAGTCGCTGACCGAGTCGTACGGCATCGTGGTGCGCTATCTCAACCAGGTCGGGATCGGTTCCCGAGATCCGTTCGAGTGTCCGCTGGTGCAGGAATACCGCGTCTGAGTGCGCGCCACCAGCTCAACCACCAAACTCGGCAGGTAAGCCCAGCCCCGCGTTGCTAGTCCCGTCCGTGCCTCGGGATTGCTTAGGATTAGCCGGTGGAGTTGTGGGTTCGAATTGCGCTCGTCGCCGCGGCGGTGGTCGGCGGCTTCGCGCTGGGCATGATGGTCACCAAGCCGGTTCTGCTGACAATGATTCGCGCGGCTGGTAAGAGCGTCGGTCGGGCGCTGCTCGTCGTTTTTGGTTACTACACGGCGATGATCGTGCTCGCCGGTGTCTTCGGGATGGTCGCAGCCGTCCTCTACCGCGCCGGTTGGCTGGTTGCAACGGTGGGTGTGATGTGCTTAGGCCTCCTGGCAATCTCGCCGTTCGTTTACCCTCTGATGTCATCGGTCTCTGCACAGACCGGGACGCAGCCACTCACCTCACGCCGCGAGCTCACACGCCTCGGCGCCGATCCGAAGGTTGCTCGCGCTATCGCCTGGACTGGCGTGGTGCTCTCGCTGGTGCCCGGGCTGGTCATTCTGTTCGTGTTCGCCGTCGTGCCGCTCGTCATAGGCCGCTGACTCGCGGTCGTGCCGGCGACCAGTAGAACGGGCCGGGTGCTAGCCCCAGACCTCCTGCGCGGTCTGCACGATCAGCTCAAGCTTGGCGACTTCCTCGTCGTACGACAGCGTGTTGCCCTCGGCGGTGGAGGAGAACCCGCACTGCGGAGACAGACACAGCTGTTCGAGTGGGATGACCTTGGCCGCCTCGTCAATCCGCCGCTTGAGCTGGTCCTTGTCTTCCAACACCCCACTCTTGGTGGTCACCAGGCCAAGTACGACGAACTTGTCGCTGGGCACGAACCGCAGCGGCTCGAAACCGCCGGAGCGCTCATCGTCGTACTCCAGGAAGAAACCGTCGACCTCCAGCCCGGAAAACAGCGCCTCGGCGACGAAGTCGTAGCTGCCGGAGGCCGCCCAGGACGAGCGGAAGTTGCCGCGGCACATGTGCGTGGTGACCGTCAGGCCCTCGGGCCGACCGGCAAGCGCGGCATTGATATTGCGGATGTAAGTCTCGTGCTGGTGCTCGCCGTCGCCACCTTTCTCTGCCATCTCGGCGCGCTGTGCGGGGTCGTTGAGGTAGGCGAGGCTCGTGTCGTCTAGCTGCAGATACGTGCAGCCGAGGTCGGCGAGCCGGCGTACCTCTTCGGTGTACGCCGCCGACAGGTCGGCGTAGAACTGTTCGATGTCCGGGTAGACCGCGGTGTCGATCGCGGCCCGGCCGCCGCGGTAGTGGACCATGCTCGGCGACGGGATCGTCAGCTTCGGAGTCTGTGCGGCGGTCGCGGTGTCCTTGAGGAAGGTGAACGCGTCAGCAAAAATGGTGTCCTCGAGCGTGACGCGGTCCTTGACGCTCAACGCCGCGGCGGAGAAGTCCAGATCGCCGTCCGCATTATGGAAATGCACGTTGATCTTGTCGTCGGTGGAGCCGATCCCGCCGAGCTGGTAGATGAAGTCCATGTGCCACGCCGTACGCCGAAACTCGCCGTCCGTCGCGGTCTGCAGGCCGACGTTCTCCTGCATTTTGACCACGTCCCGGATCGCAGTGTCCTCGAGCGCCTTCAGCTCGTCAGCCCCGATCTCACCGGCCTGTTTCTTCGCGCGCGCGTCGTGCAGCGCCTGGGGGCGTAGCAGACTCCCGACGTGGTCGGCGCGAAACGGTGGGCGGGTACGACGTGACATGAAAACTCCTCAGCTACGGGACTTTTGCGGCGTCCCTTGTCGACCGAAACTTCACCTTGTCACGCCTCTTGTGGCATGACAAGGTCGAGACCGACGTGATGAGGCGGCCACTCACCCGCGCCGACCACGGGACGTCGCTTAGATGCTCATGATCGGCGAGCGCAGCGCCGCCGCGAGCACCGCCTTGGCCTCGATCAGTGACGGCCCGTACCAGGTGAGGTGGCGCCCGGACACCAGCGCGCAGGGCGTGCCGGCGAACATCTCCGGGCCGTCGGAGGCGCTGAACTCGTACGGCTCATCAGGCAGCACGACCAGGTCGACGTCCAGCGAGCCAGCCTCGTCCGGGGTCAACTTCGGGTAGCGGTCGGCGGCTTCGGCGTACACGTTGATAAGCCCGAGGCGGCGCAGTATGTCGCCGCTGAAGGTGTCCCGGCCGACGACCATCCACGGCCGTCGCCAGATGAAGACCGCCACTCGATGCCCGGCCAGTTGCGGGTCTGGCGAGTTCCATACCTCGCGTGCGGTGCCGATCCACTGGGCCGCCGGCAGTCCCAGCGCCGACAGCATTCGTTCCAGGGACGTGAATGCCTCGTCGAGGGTTGCCGGCCCGGTGACGTAGACCGGCAGCCCGGCCGCGCGCAGCGCGGCGATGTCCTCGGCACGGTTTTCTTCGGCGTTGGCCACGACGACGTCCGGATGTAGGCCGGCCACCACGTCGAGATCCGGCCATTTTGTGCCGCCGACTCGGGTCACGTCAAGGTGGGCCGGATGGGTGCAGTACGCGGTAGCCCCAACCAGTACGCCGGATGCGGACTGCGCGATCGTCTCGGTCAGCGATGGCACCAGACTGACGATGCGCCGCACCGGACCGTCCGGGGTGAACGGCGTACCTAGGTCGTCGTTCACCGCAACTCGAATTCGACGACGTGCTCGTCCGGGTCGGCCTTGGAGAGTACGGCCTTCACCCGGTCGCCGATCTTGGGCTGGCCGCCAGATGCCTTGGCGCGCACCGCTGGGTCGTCGAGGACGATCGTGACGGTGTCCTTGCCCGGCCCAACCACGACGGCCTCGAACGACTCCCCGACTCGGTCCTTGAGCAACATCGCTTCGACGGTGTCGATGACGGCGCGTTCCAGCCGCGACTCGCGTCCAACGGCCGATGCCATCGCCTCGGGCAGCTTTGGCAGCGCCTCACGAACCCACTGCGGCACGTCGATGCCGGCGGCGAGGCTCACGCACACTTCGTTGCCGTATCGGTCGACCAGCCGCCGCAACGGTGCGGTGACGTGGGCATAGGTCGAGGCGATGCCGGCGTGTTCGGGATGCTCGGGCACCTTGCCCGCGAAGTCGGTGTAACCCGCGCCGCGCAACAGATGTGCCGCCTGCTCGAGGAACGCAACATTGATGTCCGACGTACGGTCCAGCGCGGCCATCACCGTGGATGGGGAAGCGCTCTGCGGCCAGTCGATGCCCAATGAGATCGCGGTCTTCTTCAGGTCCTCGACCACCTCAGGAGGCGCCGCCGGCAGGGTGCGCAAGATGCCAATCGCGCCGTCGACCATCATCTTTGCCGCGACCATTCCGGTCAGTAGCGAAATCTCGGCATTCCACTTCTCGCACGGTGTCTGCTCGCGGTTGACCAGCGTCCAGGCGCCGTCCGGCCCGAGCTCAACCTCTTGCTCAGGCAGGTCCAGGTTGATCGAGCTGCGCTGGAGGGCCAGGTCCAATCGCAGCTCGCCGACGTCTTTGAGCAACGCGAGCGACTCGTGCGGCGCGCCACCGTCGAAATCGGCCTGTACGTCGACGTAGTTGAGCTTCGCGATGCTCTTGACCTTGGTGCGCGTGAGCGTGTGCTGGAGGACCACACCACGCGCGTCGAGCGTGATCTGCCACAGAAGGGCCGGGCGGACCTGGTCCGGCAGCAGGCTCGCCGCCCCCTCGGACAGCACCTGTGGATGCAGCGGCGTACGCAGGTCTGGCGAGTAAAGCGTCGTACCCCGTCTCCAGCACTCGGCATCCATCGCTCCACCGGGCTTCACAAAAGCCCCGACATCGGCAATCGCATAGCTGACGAGGTAACCCGCATCCGCGCGAGCGATGTGCAGAGCCTGGTCGAGGTCGGTGCTACCGGCCGGATCGAGCGTGACAAGGGGAATACCGGTGTGGTCGGCATCGGGCAGCCGTGGCGAGCGCGCGGCCTTCTCGGCCTCCGCGAGCACCTCGGCGCTGAAGTCCGCCGGCACGTCGAGCTCCTCGCGGATCTTCTCGAACGCGACACCGGGGACCCTGCGGCGTACGGGAGTCACCTAGCCGTTCCAAGTGTCGTCTTCGGCTTGCTTGCGACGTTCGCGCTCGTGCAGCTCTTCTAGGCCCCGTTTGGCATCTTCCTCGGTGGCGTATGGACCGATGCGTTCGTCGGCGCGGGCCTCGCTGGCGCGCACGACCTTGTTGTCGCTGACCCGCAACCAGAACTGGTCGTCGTCTTGTGCGTCGGACATGGGTGCCTCCTCGGCGTGATGAGTATCGGACAATCACCCTAATCTAGAAGGGCGACGGACGAGTCGAGCTTTACGCCGGATTCTGTCCCCGGGCGCCTCGCGGCGGTCCCGATGGGCGGCCATCCATCTACGCCTGCCGTTGCCGACAGCCTCTAGCGGTCTACCCGCAGACTCGGGCGAGCAGCCCTCGATCGCCTGCACAGCAGCACATCCGAAGACGCGCTACCTTTCGACCTTGCTCCGGGTGGGGTTTACCAAGCCGATGAAGTCACCTTCGCCGCTGGTGGTCTCTTACACCACCGTTTCACCCTTACCACCGGCCGAGGCCGGGGGCGGTCTGTTTTCTGTGGCACTTTCCCGCAGGTCACCCTGGGTTGCCGTTAACAACCACCCTGCTCTGTGGAGTCCGGACGTTCCTCGCGTTGTGTTTGCGCACAACCCGCGACCGCCCACTCGGCTCGTCCGCCGCACCGACATCCTATGGCATCGCCGAATCACGAGGACTCGCTTGGGCGAATAAGGCGGGTGTCTACGATATCGTTCAATGTCTCTCCCCGAAGTTCTCCTGCTCATCGTTGCCGGTTTCCTGGGCGGTGCAATCAACTCGGTTGCCGGGGGCGGCTCGCTCGTTGTGTTCCCCGCGATGCTCGGAACCGGTATGTCGCCGCTGGTCGCGAACGTCACCAACTCGGTCAGCCAGTGGCCCGGATATATCGGCGGCGTTGTCGGCTTCTGGCCGGATCTCAAGGACCAGAAACATCGCACCCGCCAGGTCGCGCTCGCGGCGGTCGCAGGTTCCGCGATCGGCTGTGCGCTGTTGCTAACGCTGCCCGGTTCGGCCTTCGACGCGGTCGTTCCGGCGCTGGTGATCGCGGCCGGTGTGCTGCTGGCCTTTCAACCGCGGTTGAAGAGGTGGGCGACGGTCAGGCAGGAGGCCGCGGCCGACGAGCAGAAGCACCCGGTCGCGATGATCGCCTGGATTTTTGCCGGCGCGATCTACGGCGGCTACTTCGGCGGTGCGCTCGGCGTAATCATCTTGGCGCTACTGGCGCTGACCGTCCCCGACACCCTTCGACGTAACAACGCGCTGAAGAGCTCGATCTCGCTGGTTGTCTCATCGGTTACGGTCGTCGCATTCGCGATCTTTGGTCCTGTGCAGTGGATCGCGGTCGCAATCGTCGCCCCGATGGCGCTGATCGGTGGTGTCGTCGGCGCGAGGTTCGCGCGGCGGATCCGGGACGATGTGCTGCGGTGGGTCGTCGTGGTGCTCAGCTTCGCGGTCGCGGCGTACTTGATCTTCAGAGCGATCCGAGGTAGCTAATCTCGTTGACGAGTTTGACCACGGACCGTGCACGCTCGCCCGCGACGTAGTCGACTCGTGACAGCGAGCACAGGTCGAGGTTGATCCGGCGTACCGCCGCGGTACTGCCGAGGGCATCCCCGAGCAACGCCTTGATCGGGGTCATATGGGTGACAACGAGGACCCGCTGGCCGGCGTACTTGGCCGTCAGTCGCTGCCGGGCCCGCTCGACCCGCTCGCGGCACTGCGCCATACTCTCCCCGCCCGGTGGGGCGACCTCGTCGGAGCCCGCCCACGCGTCGAACGCCGTACCGCCCGCGCGTTTCGCCTCGCCGAAGGTCATCCCTTCCCAGGCGCCGAAATCGATCTCGCGTAGGTCCTTGTCGATGTGTACGTCGAGGCCGAGCTCCTTGGCGACCGCGTGCGCTGTCTGCTTAGTCCGCAGCAACGGCGAGCTGACGACAAGCGCAATATCTCCGACGGCCGCGATACGCACGCCGGCCGCGCGTGCCTGCATCTTGCCTTTGTCGGTGAGCGGCAGGTCCGAACGGCCACTGAATCGGCGTTCCAGGGACTGCTCAGTTTCGCCGTGACGCAGCAGGATCAGCGTTGTCGTCGGCTCGGTCGACGGGTGACCGGTGACGAGTGACTCGCGCGGCTCGGGATCGGACATCTGCTGCTCGTCAGCCTCCGATGTTGCCGGCGGCGCATCGAGGCGAGTCTGCGACTCCGCCTCGCTCCACGACTTGCCTTTGGCAGCAGCGTCCATCGCCTCGTTGGCGAGCCGGTCGGCGTGCGAGTTCTGGGCGCGCGGGATCCAGGTGAACGTGATCTGCTCGAACTTGTCCGCGAGCGCACGCGAGCGTGCGGCCAACGGCTGCAGGTTGGCGTGCTTGACCTTCCACCGCCCGCTCACCTGCTCGACGACCAGTTTGGAGTCCATCCGCATGTCGAGCTCCGTAATACCGAGCTCGAGAGCGGCTTCGAGGGCCGCGATCAGGCCGCGGTACTCGGCGACGTTGTTGGTCTCCCGCCCGATGCCGTCCGCGCGTTCGGCGAGCACGAGATCATCGGCGGCATCGCGTACGACGGCACCGTACCCGGCGGGACCGGGATTGCCTCGCGAGCCGCCGTCAGCTTCTGCGATGTAGCGGATCGGCGTACTCACAGGCCGGATTTCTCCGTGCGGATCTGGATCGTCCCGCAGCTGTCGCAGCGCACAACCTCATCCGGGTCGGCCTTGCGCAGTACGGCAAGCGTGGACCCGTCGAACTCCAGCCGGCAACCACCGCACCGGCGCTGCGTCATCGCGGCCGCACCCGTCGTGCCACTAGCCACGATGCGTTCGTACAGGCCGACGAGGTCCGTCGGTAGCTGGCTGACAAGTTCGATTCGGTCAGCCTTCACACCCGCGAGCTGTTCGTCGACCCGCGCCCACTCGGCGTCCCGGGCAGTCAGCGCCTCGTCGCGCTGCTGCTCGATCACGGCGCGCTGTTCGGTGACTGTGGCCAGGTCCGCGTCGATCTGTTCGGCACGCTCCATGAGCTCGAGCTCTTGGTCCTCCAGCTCGCCTTGGCGACGCTTGAGCGTCGCGATCTCATGCTCGATCGCCTCGAGGTCCCTGGACGCCTTGACGCTGCCGGAGGTCATTCGCTCGGAGTTACGCTGCTGGCGTGCGCGCACCGCCTCGGTGTCGGACTCAAGCCGGCCCATCTCCCGGCCGAGGTCGTTGTGGGCGGTTTGCAGGTCCATCAACCGGCTCTGCGTCGTACTCAGCTGCTCCTGCGCCTGACGGATCAGCTTGATCTCAGGCAGATTCGCGCGCCGATGGGTTAACTGCTGAAGCGACAGGTCGATCGCCGAGAGATCGAGTAACTGGAGTTGGACTGCAGGGTCTATACGCACGGTGTCACCATACGGCCCGCCAGGTGGAGGGCGCGAGACCGTCATCGGAATCCGGCGCCGAAGCGACAATATCGCTGGGCAGCCGACCAAGCCCGAACAATACCGACGCGGATGGCTGAGGAATGCGCGCCGCTCGCGCCGTCGTACCCCACCATCCGCGAGAACGTCCCCACCATCCGTGACTTCGTACCGGACCATCCGTGAGAACGTGCCCACCGTCCGTGACTTCGTACCTGACCATCCGCGAGACTGTTCGTACCGTCCGTGGAATCAGCCCGTTGACCAACTCCATTTCGAACACCGCACCGGTCCCGGACCGCTCTGGTGCGGCGTTCCTCCTGCCTGCCGATCCCGGTCACCGCGATGATCGCTTTTACGAAGCCGACGGCGTTACTGCCCGAGAGTGTCGGTAGCCGCGTACTGCGGGATCCACTAGTAACGTTCGCCAGGTCCGTGTCCGGGGAGGTCGGCGGTGGGTTCGGTGCGGGCGGCCTGGGCTTGTAAGGGTGCGGCTGGTCCCGCCCGCGCCAGCACTCTGTGACCTGTAACCGGTTCGATATATCAATCGCGCCGCGCCCTCACGAAAGACTCGGTCGGGTCTTCTTTCCCTACATATCCCGGTGTGCCGCGACGGATGAGCGAGTCTTTGTGACGGATGGCGGGGCCCGCTGGCGAGAGTTCGAGTTGACGCCCCCGTTGGATTGTTACTTTGCGACTAGGGCCGTCCCTTTTTACCGCCACGCGAAGGTACGCCGCGGGCCAGATTCAATGAGCACGAGGCCCCGCGGTAAGGCGTGTGGTTAGCCGAACGACGTCCACGGGTCGGTGCAAATGGTCGACACACGCGTCGTGAGTTGCGGGAAAGCCTTGGCCAGCAGCCTATCCGCGAGCGGCAGCCAGGGCCATTCGGTGGACCAATGGCCGCCATCGATCAGCGCTGGGCCGCCGGCGGCGAGATGTTCGCTGACGACGTGGTGACGTAGGTCCGCGGTAACAAACACGTCCGCACCCGCGCCTCTCGCATCCTCGAGGTGCGAGTCTCCGGCGCCCCCAAGAACCGCGACCGTGTGAATCGTCGTACCTAGGTCACCAGCGGTGCGGATCCCGGCGTGGCTGCGTGGCAGTGCCACCGCGACCCGGCGGGAGAACTCCGCGAGAGTGACAGGGTCGTCGAGTACGCCGACCCGTCCGAGCCCGCGGTCGTCCGGCAGCGGCACCATCGCGAGGAGGTCGAACGCCGGCTCCTCGTACGGGTGCGCCGCACGCAACGCCTCGACCACAACGTTGCGAACTGCCGGCCGATAGACCATCTCGATGCGCGTCTCGTCCACGGTCTCGACCCGACCGCGCTCCCCGATCGCCGGGTTTGCCTGCGCGCCGGGCAAAAACGTGCCGACACCGGTCGAGGTGAATGCACAACGGGAGTACTCGCCGAGCGCGCCGGCCCCGGCCGCGGCGAGCGCGTCGATCACCTTGTCAAGATCTGCGTGCGGAGCAAAAGTGACGACCTTCTCCAACCGGACGCCCTCGACTGGCACGAGGGGACGCGCCTCGCGCAGGCCGAGTACGCCGGCGAGCGCGTCGTTGACGCCGTCACGCGCGCGGTCGGCGTTGGTATGCGCGGTGAACAACGCGCAGTCCGCCTTGATCAGCCGGTGCACGATTCTGCCCTTCGGCGTATCGGCCGCCACCCCGTGTACGCCGCGCAGCAGCAGCGGGTGGTGAGTGACGATGAGGTCGGCGCCGTACGCGATCGCTTCGTCAACGACCGCGTCGGTCGGGTCGAGCGCAAACAGAACCCTGGCCACCGGAGCCGTACGGTCACCGCACGCCATACCGACCGCGTCCCACGGCTCGGCCAGCTCGGGTGGGTACTTCTGCTCGAGGAAGTCGACGATCTCACCGACCGTGACTGCGCTGCTACCCATGCGATCTCCTCCCGTTTTCCCGAGAAACCTCCCGAGGGCGCGTACCGGCGCAGCAGAGGTCAAAATACGGACAAACTACGTCTGACCGGGCATTATGTGTGTGGGCGTAACAGGACTCGAACCTGTGACCACTCGCTTGTAAGGCGAGCGCTCTACCAACTGAGCTATACGCCCGCGTGAACGGCGGTTTGGAGCGGACTACGGCGAGCGCGACGCGACCTGGGCGCCGGCCCGCTTGTGTCTCGCACCGTGCACTTGTGTCGCCGAGGTCGGTGACACAAGTGCACGGTCGCTAGCACAAGTGAACGAAGAAACCTACGCGGCGACCTTAGCGATCGCGGCCTTCCACTCGTCCTGGTCGCGGGCGTCGCCCGGGCCGTTGACGCCGGCGTACTGTACGACACCCTGCTTGTCGATCAAGAACGTGCCACGCAACGCGAAACCGGCCTTGTCGTTGAACACGCCGTACTTCTGTGCAATCGCGCCATGCGCCCAGAAGTCCGACAGCAAGGGGAATTCGTAGCCCTCCTGCGTCGCCCAGGCCTTCAGCGCGAACGGGTGGTCGATCGACATCGCGAGGATCTGTACATCGTCGCTTTGGAACGACGCGAGGTCATCGCGCACCTGGCACAACTCGCCGGTGCAGACGCCGCTGAACGCGAACGGGTAGAACACGAGCAGCACGTTCTTGTCGCCGCGGAACGACGACAGCGTCACTTCCTGGTTGTGCTGGTCCTTCGTGGTGAAGTCCGGCGCCTCTGCGCCGACCTGAATTTCCGTCATGGGTCTCCTCCATCGTGATGAGATCAAGAGTGGGTCGAAATCACACGGGCTCCACGATCGACGTGGCGGCCCGTTCATACGCTACTTGTCGCAGTAGCCCTTCGCCGTGGCGACGGCCTTGTTGTACGCCGCGAGGTCGACCCCGGTGCCGGCGTTGAGGGCGGAGACCAGGTTTCCCATCTCACCCTGCAGGCCCTGCACCTCGGACGCGAGGGTCAGATCGGTGATCTTGTCCAGCAGATCAGCAAGCTGGTCGACATAGGTCTGGATCTCCGCAGCCAGTGCCGCCCGCTGTTCCAGGTTTGGGCTCGTGCCTTGGTTGGCAAGCGACTTCCACGTGGGCATGAAACCGGCGGCCGATGTCAGTGCCAGCGAGCACTGCTTCGCGACAGTGTCGGCGCTGTTTGGCTTGAGCCCACCGTTCGCGCTAACACTCGTCGAAGCCGGCGTCTGCGTACCGCCGGGGTCGGCGGACGTCGGCGAGGTGCAGCCACCGGCAAGGGCCATGGTCGCGACGATCAGACCGACGATTCCGTGCATGCGTGATGACCACGACTGCCCGCGCCGGGGCGCCGGAATGCGGTGAACATCAGGCACGATATGAAGATCCATTTGTGAGCAGATGCGGTACGCAGAAATCTGTCCCCGCAAGTTTTGGCTGAAGTGGACGGCCCATCCCCCATGGCGGAGCAGTCTCCAGTGGCTAATGAGCCTAGTCCAGCCACCCGCATGACCACCAGCGGAAGACAAATGCCCGGCCCAGATAGAACGCCGCGGCCCCGTCTATGCCAATTCCTCACGTCCGGCATAGATTGTTGGTGATCGTCACAACAACGACTGATCGCCCCTTGATTCACCCCACACTAAGGAGAATCTACTCGTGACCACCGAACCAACGGCCGCTGCCCAGACTCCGGATTCTGATCAACCCGTCGTGATCGGCACTCATCCGGCCGACCGGGAGTCGGTCATCATGGACGGAATGGTCGCCCAGATTCACGACACCGATCCCGACGAAACCGGCGAGTGGATTGACTCGCTCGACGCGGTGATCGACAACGCCGGACCGTTGCGGGCACGACACCTTATGTTGCGCATGCTCGACCACGCACGACAGCGCTCGGTCGGCCTGCCGGCGCTGCGCAGTACCGACTACATCAACACAATTCCCACGAGCATCGAACCGGAGTTCCCCGGCGACCAGGAGATCGCACACCGTTATCGCGAGTACATCCGCTGGAACGCCGCGATTATGGTGCATCGCGCGCAACGGCCCGGGGTCGGCGTCGGTGGCCACATCTCGACGTACGCCTCGTCCGCGTCGCTGTACGAAGTCGGCTTCAACCACTTCTTCCGCGGGCGCAACCACGAGGGCGGTGGCGACCAGATATATATCCAGGGACATGCCTCCCCCGGGATCTACGCCCGGGCGTTCCTCGAGGGCCGGCTCACCGAGCGACAGATGGACGGGTTTCGCCAAGAGCTGTCCCGGCCCGGTGACGGCCTCCCCGCGTACCCGCACCCGCGCCTGATGCCCGACTTCTGGGAGTTCCCGACGGTCTCGATGGGCCTCGGCCCGCTCAACGCGATCTACCAGGCCCGGTTCAACCGCTACTTGCATAACCGCGGCCTCAAGGACACCTCCGACCAACGCGTATGGGCCTTCCTCGGCGACGGCGAGATGGACGAGGTGGAGTCGCTCGGGGCGATTGGCCTCGCGGCGCGCGAAGAGCTGGACAACCTGACGTTCGTCATCAACTGCAACCTGCAGCGCCTCGACGGTCCGGTGCGTGGCAACGGCAAGATCATCCAGGAACTCGAGTCGTACTTCACCGGCGCGGGCTGGAACGTCATCAAGGTCGTCTGGGGTACCAACTGGGACCCGCTGCTGGCCAAGGACGACGAGGGCGCGCTGCTCAACCTGATGAACACCACCCCCGACGGGGACTACCAGACCTACAAGGCCAACGACGGCAAGTTTGTCCGGGAACACTTCTTCGGACGCGATCCACGTACGGCGGCGATGGTCGCCGACATGACCGACGAGCAAATCTGGGGTCTGCAGCGCGGCGGCCATGACTACCGCAAGGTCTACGCGGCGTACAAAGCTGCGGTCGAGCACACCGGGCAGCCGACCGTCATCCTCGCCAAGACCGTCAAGGGCTGGACGCTCGGCCCTAACTTCGAGGGCCGCAACGCCACCCACCAGATGAAGAAGCTGTCGCTGGAGGACCTGAAGGTGTTCCGCGACCGCATGCACATCCCGCTCGCGGACGACCAGCTCGACGAGAAGATGCCGCCGTACTACAAGCCCGCCGAAGATTCGCCCGAGCTGGCGTACATGCGAGAACGGCGGCGGATACTCGGCGGCGACGCGCCGAGTAGGCACTTCACCGTCGCACCGCTGAAGCAGCCTCCGGCCGAGCGGTTCGAGGTCATGAAGCGCGGTTCGGGCAAGCAGCCGATCGCCACCACGATGGCATTCGTGCGCCTGGTGCGCGACCTGTTCAAGGATCCAGAGATCGGCCCACGCATCGTGCCGATCATCCCGGACGAGGCGCGCACGTTCGGGATGGACGCGTTCTTCCCGAAGGAGAAGATCTACTCCCCGCATGGGCAGAACTACACATCGGTCGACTCCCAGCTGATCCTGGCCTACAAGGAGGCGACCGACGGTCAGCTCCTGCACGAAGGCATCACCGAGGCCGGTTCGGTCGCGTCATTCACCGCAGCCGGTAGCGCGTACGCCACGCACGAGATGCACATGATCCCGATGTACATCTTCTACTCGATGTTCGGGTTCCAGCGCACCGGTGACGGGCTGTGGGCGGCCGCTGACCAGATGAGCCGCGGGTTCCTGCTGGGCGCGACGGCCGGCCGCACGACGCTCAACGGCGAGGGTCTGCAGCACGAGGACGGTCATTCGCACCTGCTCGCCTCGACGAATCCCGCCGTCGTGGCGTACGACGCGGCATTCGGGTTCGAGCTCGGCCACATCGTGCGCGACGGCCTGGCCCGGATGACCGGTGACGGCAAGGACGGCCGGGACCAAAACGTCATGTACTACCTGACGATGTACAACGAGCCCTATCCGCAACCGGTCGAACCGGAGGACCTCGACGTCGAAGGTCTCTTGCGCGGCCTCTACCTCTACTCTGCGGGCCATCAAAACCCCGGCCGACCGCGGGTGCAGATTCTCGCCTCCGGCGTCGCGATGCAGGCCGCCCTCAAGGCGCAGCACCTGCTGGGCACGGACTGGAACGTCGACGCGGACGTGTGGTCGGTGACCTCGTGGAACGAGCTACGCCGGGACGCGATCAACGTCGAACGCCGCAACCTGCTCAAGCCGCACGAGCAGCCGAAGACGCCGTACGTCACCTCCAAGCTGCGTGACGCGTCCGGTCCCTTCATCGCGGTCTCGGACTACATGCGCGCGGTGCAGGACCAGATTTCGCGGTGGGTCCCCGGTGACTTCACGTCATTGGGCACCGATGGTTTCGGTCACTCCGACACCCGGCCCGCGCTGCGCCGGTTCTTCAACGTCGACGCCGAGTCGATCGCGCTTCGTGCGCTTACTTCCCTCGCCGCACAAGGGAAGTTCGACCGGTCCAAGCTCGTTGACGTCGCCGACCGGTACGACGTCACCGACCCGACAAAGGCTGCGCCGGACCATTCTGGAGGCCAAGCAACGTGATTTACGGCGCGGTCGCTGGCAGTACTGACCGGTAACCAGCAAGGTAGATACGTGATTGCGATTGTTGCGCCCGGACAGGGCTCCCAGACCCCAGGAATGCTCACGCCTTGGTTGGAACTTCCTGGCGCCGAGTCCACCGTGCGGTGGATGTCGACGCTGACCGGGCTCGACCTGCTGCGTCTAGGCACGACGGCCGAGGCCGATGAGATCAAGGACACCGCGATCACCCAGCCGCTGGTCGTCAGCCTCGCGCTGCTCGCCTATCAGCACCTGGAAATACCGGCCGGAACCACGCCGGTCATTGCCGGGCACAGCGTCGGCGAGCTCGCCGCGGCCGCAATCACTGGCACACTCGGCCGCGACACCGCCGTCGCGCTTGCCGCCGTCCGCGGCAGCGCGATGGCCGCCGCCTGCGGCCAGGCCGATACGTCCATGGCCGCGGTGATCGGCGGCGACCCGGATGAGGTCGTGGCCAAGATCGAGTCTCTGGGCCTGACGCCGGCCAATGTCAACGGCGGCGGCCAGACCGTTGCCGCGGGACTCGCGAGCGCGATCGCCACCCTGGCCGAGGAGCCGCCGGCGAAGGCCCGCGTCGTACCGCTGTCGGTCGCCGGGGCCTTTCATACGCCGTACATGCAGTCGGCCGTGGACATCATGGGCGCCATGCGTGATGGCATCGTCACGGCGTCGCCGACGCTGCCGTTGCTGTCCAACGCCGACGGGGCGCAGGTCGACGACGGCCAGGACTACCTCGACCGGCTGATCAGCCAGATCGTGTCGCCAGTGCGGTGGGACCTGTGCATGGAGACGATGCTCTCGCTCGGCGTCACCACACTGATCGAGCTGCCGCCGGCCGGCGCGCTCACCGGCCTTGCGCGCCGCGGGATGAAGGGTGTCAAGACTCTTGCCATCAAATTGCCAGAGGACCTTGATAAGGCCAAGGCCCTCATCAACGATGACGGGAAATAGGTCGTAAGTGCAATTCCCAGCCCCGCGCCATAACGCGCGCATCCTTTCCTTCGGCGCCTACCGCCCCGAGCGGGTCGTGACCAACGCCGAACTGGCCAACATCGTCGACACCAGCGACGAATGGATCCGCACCCGGGTCGGGATCGAGACCCGTTACTTCAGCCGCCCAGACGAAACTGTCGTCGACATGGCCGTCGCGGCCGGGCAGGAAGCACTGACCAACTCGGGGCTCACCGCCGCCGACATCGACCTCGTCATTGTCGCCTCGTGCACCCTGCCGACACCGATTCCGGGTGCCGCCGCTCCGGTCGCGTACCGGCTCGGCATCCAAAGCCCGGGAGCGTACGACGTCAACGCCGCGTGCGCCGGGTTCTGTTATGGACTCGCGCAAGCCTCCAGCGCCATCCAGGTCAACGATGCGCGCAATGTGCTGGTCATCGGCGTCGAGAAGTTCACCGACTGGGTCGACCCGAGTGACCGTACGACCTACATCATCTTCGGCGACGGTGCCGGCGCGGCCGTGGTCAGCCGCGGTGAGCAGCAGACGATCGGGCCCGCGGTCTGGGGCAGTGCCGGCGACCGGCCGGAGGCGATCTACATACCGGATCGCAACAGCATGCTGGCGATGGATGGGCAGGCGGTGTTCCGCTGGGCCACCACCGACATGCGCGATGAAGTACGCCGCATCTGCGAGCAGTCCGGCGTCACGCTCGAAGACATCGACATCTTCGTACCGCATCAGGCCAACATGCGCATCATCGACGCGATGCTGCGGTCGCTGAAGTTTCGCGACGACGCGGTAATTGCTCGGGACATTGCCCGCTCAGGAAACACCTCGGCGGCCTCGATCCCGCTAGCATTATCGTCACTGTCCGACACCGGCCAGGCTAAGTCAGGTGACCTCGTACTTGTGATTGGCTTTGGTGCGGGGCTGACCTTCGCGGGCCAGCTTTTTGTAATGCCGTAGATCCGTCTGCTGCAGTGGCAGGCACATAGACCTGGCGGCCGACGCCGCCGGACCACACACGAAAGGAAATACCGTGGCAAGCACCCAGGAAATTCAGGACGGACTCGCCGAGATCCTCGAAGAGGTCGCCGGCGTTCTGCCCGCCGACGTCGCGCCGGAGAAGTCCTTCAGCGATGACCTCGACGTCGACTCCCTGTCGATGGTCGAAATCGCTACCGCTGTGGAAGACAAGTGGGGCGTAGCCATTCCGGACGACGAGCTCGCCAACATCAAGACCGTCGGCGACGCGATGAAGTTCATCGAAGCCCACCAGTAGTCGTCCGCCGCCGGTGCGTGCATCCGTCTTGGGCGCACCGGCGTACGGCGTTGCAACACTTAGCACAGAAGAGACTGAAGTATTAAAAGGCAAGTAAGGAAAAACCCGTCGTGACCGACATCGTCATCACCGGACTTGGCGCGACGACCCCCCTCGGCGCCGATCTCGAATCGAGCTGGAGTGCTCTGCTCGCCGGCAAGTCCGGCGCTCGCAAGATCGAACAGCCGTGGGCCGACAAGCTCACCACTCGCATCGCCGCCTTCTTCGCCGTACCACCGGCCGAGTCGCTGGACCGGGTGAAGGCCCGCCGGCTGGACCAGTCACAACAGGCCGCCATCGTTGCGGCCCGCGAGGCCTGGGCCAACGCCGGTTCGCCGCAGGTCGACCCGGAACGGCTTGCCGTCGTCGTCGGCACCGGGGTCGGCGGCGCGGTCACTCTCCTCGCCCAGCACGACATCCTCAACGAATATGGCCAGCGCCGGGTCAGCCCGCACTCCATCCCGATGCTCATGCCCAACGGCCCCGCCGCGGCTGTCGGCCTGGACCTGCGCGCTCGCGCCGGCGTCCACACCCCGATCTCTGCTTGTGCCTCGGGCGCCGAGAGCATCTCGGTCGGCGCCGACCTGATCCGCGCCGGACGCGCCGACGTCGTGGTTGTCGGCGGCGCTGAGGCCTGCATCCATCAGATGCCGCTGGCCGGTTTCGGACAGGCCCGAGCCCTCTCCACCCGCAATGACGACCCGATTGCGGCCTCCCGCCCCTTCGACGTCGGCCGCGACGGATTCGTGATGGGCGACGGAGCCGGGATGCTCGTCATCGAACGGGCCGAGTTTGCGGCCGCGCGTGGCGCGAGGGTCATCGCGAAGGTCGCCGGCGCCGGAATCACCTCGGATGCCTACGACATGGTGGCACCCGAGCCGACCGGTGCCGGAGCACGGCGGGCAATCACACTTGCCCTGCGCGATGCGGGCCTCACCGGCGCGGACGTCGACCACGTCAACGCTCACGCAACCTCGACACCGATCGGCGATATCGCCGAGTCTGCGGCGATTCGCGCCACCATCGGCGATCGCGCGACGATCACCGCGACCAAGGGCGCGACCGGTCACATGATGGGCGCAACGGGCGCGGTGGAGTGCATCTTCGCCGTACTGGCGATCCGCGACCAAGTCTCGCCGTTCGTGCTCAACCTGACCGAACTCGACCCCAACGCCGACGTACAGGCCCTCGATATCGTGCGCGATGCACCCCGCCACACGCGCATCGACGTGGCCATCAGCAACTCCTTCGGATTCGGCGGCCACAACGCGTCGGTCCTGTTCACCAGGGCGTGAGCCCGTGCATCCCCACCACACTTTCCAACTAGATATCTAGAGCCCCACAAGAGGAGTCATTGTGACCGCTCACGCAGCCACCGCACCGGAAGTGACCGAGGATCCACGCGATCCGGTACTCCGGATGTCGAAACTGTTCGACGATGGCACGATCGAGCCGGTCAACAGCCGCGAAGACGGTACCGGCGTGGTGTGGGCACGTGGCCGGATCCTGGGCGCGCCGGCGATCGCCTTCTGCTCGGACGCCACCAAAATGGGCGGCGCGATGGGATCTGCGGGCTGCATCAACATCGTCGATGCTACTAACACAGCACTGCGCGAGCGGATCCCCTGCATCGGTATCTGGCATTGCGGCGGCGCTCGGATCGCCGAAGGCGTCGAGGCCCTCGACGGGGTCGGCAACGTGTTCGCCGCGATGGTGCAGGCCTCCGGCCGGATCCCGCAGATCTCAGTCGTACTCGGCCCGGCTGCCGGCGGTGCGGCGTACGGCCCGGCCCTCACCGACGTTGTGGTGATGAGCGCCAATGGGCGGGTGTTCGTCACCGGACCCGAGGTCGTGCGCTCAGTGACAGGCGAACAGGTCGATATGGAACAGCTCGGTGGACCGGACACCCACGGACGCAAGAGCGGCGTCGTACACATCACCACTCCCTCCGACGAGACCGCGCTGGATAAGGCGCGGCAGCTCGCCAACCTGATGGGCGACCAGGGCAAGTTCGACCTGTCGTTGATCGGCGAACCCGAGGACGTGTCCGAGACGCTGCCCGCCGAGGTACGCCGCGCATACGACGTCAAACCGCTCATCCGCAAGATCCTCGACGACGAGTTCCTCGAGATCCAGGCCAAGTGGGCGCCTAACGTCGTCGTCGGCCTGGGCCGGCTTGCCGGCCGCTCGGTGGGAGTCGTCGCCAACAACCCGATGCGGCTCGGTGGCTGCCTCAACGCGCAGAGTGCGGAGAAGGCCGCGCGGTTCGTGCGGATGTGCGACTCGTTCGGCATCCCACTAGTCGTGATAGTCGACGTACCAGGCTATCTGCCGGGCGTCGGTCAAGAGTGGGAAGGCGTCGTACGCCGCGGCGCAAAGCTACTTCACGCGTTCGCCGAGTGCGTCGTACCCCGCGTCACGCTCGTCACCCGCAAGTCGTACGGCGGCGCCTACATCGCAATGAACTCGCGGTCGCTCGGCGCGACAAACGTGTTTGCGTGGCCCGGCGCCGAGGTGGCTGTGATGGGCGCCAAGGCTGCCGTCGGCATCCTGCATCGCAAGACGCTGGCCGCGGCACCGATCGAGGAGCGCGACGCGCTCCAGGACAAGCTCGCCGCCGAACACGAGAAGATCGCCGGTGGCGTCGAGCGCGCCATCGAACTCGGCGCCGTCGATCGTGTCATCGACCCGATCAACACCCGTCGGGAGATAGCGACCGCGCTGGCCTCCCGGCCCAGTGGCCGGGGCGCGCACGGCAACATCCCGCTCTAACGCGCCTGCCTCGTGCTAGCCGGCGCGATGGATGCGCGTCACCGGCGCGCCGTCGCCGCCTTCTCGGTAGACCTCGAGGACGTCATCAAAAGGCTGGCCGAGCAGTGCATCGAGACCGGAGCGGAACTCCTCGACCGTGCGCGCGGTCTCACGCAGCAACCGCAGCTGATTTTCCCCGATCGACAGGTCGCCGTTGATCGAGGTCTGGGCGCGGAAGTAGCCACGGTCGGGCACATACGCGATCCGTTCGCCATCGGTCCCGGCCGTCGGCTCTTCGGTGACTTCGTAAACAAGTGTCGGCCACGACTTCAGCGCGTTCGCGATCGCGTTCGCCGTACCCGATGGACCGGTCCACTGACACTCAGCGCACTGCGCTCCCGGGTCGGCCGGCTGCGCGATCCACTGCATGCGCACCGGCGTGCGCAGCGCACTCGAAATAGCCCACTCGGCGTGAGGTACTAACGCCTGTGGGCACGAGTGAATGAACACCACTCCTCGCGTCTGCATCGCGCCACCTCCGATGTCATGCGGACGTCTTCCCCAACGGCCGGACTTCGGTGCTGTAACGCGTGTTGATGCAGTGACAAGCAGATGTCAATGTGTACATTGTGCCCCTTGTTACCCCTGTTGCGCCACCCCGGCCCGGGAGACGCCCGGGTCGGGCCACTTGGCGCGGATCCGGTGCGGGTACTTTGATGGTGAGGTTCCAACCGCCCAACCAAAGGTCGCCGATGCCCGATATGCACGATGAGGACCCCGTCCAGGAAGCCCCTCTCGAGGATCCAGCCGAGGACACCGTTGACGAGGACACCGTTGACGGGGCCGACGAGCCGGCAGAGGACCACACGGACGGCAAGGAGCCCAAGCACCACCGCCGGTTCTTCTTCGGGCGCAGGACCGCCGACGTAAAGGTGCCGGACTACGACATCCGGATCTGCACGATCGACGACCTCGACAAGTTCGACGCCGATGCCTATATCCACCCGGAGATCGTCCGCTCTTGGCTGGCACTCCAGCAGTTCGGCGAGGCGACAGTCCTCGTCATGTGGCATAAGAAAGACAGCCCGGCCGGACAGGCGCTGATCTCGTGGACCGGCGACTGGAACGACGATATCCGCAAGAAGCTCAAGGGCGTGCCGGCGATCTGTAATCTGCACGTCGACGACGCTCACCGCGGCAACCACATCGGACGCAAGCTCGTCGCCGCCGCCGAGAAACTCGTCGAGGGCAGCGGCTACGGCAAGATCACGCTGAGCGTGCCCGAAGACAATAAAGAGGCACTCGCGCTCTACGAGAAGCGCGGCTACAAGGACAGCGGTCTGCACAGCAAAACGACGTACACCTACCGCGATGCAGAGGGCACGAAAAAGAAGGCCACCGACCGTACGATCGCACTCGTAAAAGAGTTCTAGCCCTCACCGCGCGATACGCCGACCGTGCTCGTAGACACACATTTACTGTGCGTGACCTACACGACCGCACCGTGACCGGTCGTGACCCCGACACGCGGTGTATTTTGAAAGACGCATGAAATTAGTCTTTCGGAGGAAATATGGGTTCGGTCAAGGTCGCCATAATCGGCGTGGGTAACTGCGCATCATCACTTGTGCAGGGCGTGCATTACTACCGCGACGCGGACCCTGCCCATACCGTGCCGGGCCTCATGCACGTGAAATTCGGCGATTACCATGTCAGCGACATCAAGTTTGTCGCCGCGTTCGACGTCGACGACCTCAAGGTCGGCAAGGACCTCTCCGAGGCGATCAACGCAAGCCAGAACAACACGATCAAGATCTGCGACGTGCCGACCTCGGGCGTAACAGTCGACCGTGGCCCCACCTATGACGGTCTAGGCAGCTACTACCGCGACATGATCGACGAGTCGAGCGTCGAGCCCGTCGACGTCGTACAAGTCCTTAAGGACCGTGAAGTCGACGTCCTCATCTCCTACCTTCCGGTCGGATCCGAGGAGGCAGACCGCTTCTATGCGCAGTGCGCCATCGATGCCAAGGTCGCGTTCGTCAACGCCCTCCCCGTCTTTATCGCAAGCACTCCCGAGTGGGCCGCAAAGTTCACCGAGGCCGGCGTCCCGATCGTCGGCGACGACATCAAGTCGCAGGTCGGCGCCACGATCACGCACCGCGTGCTTGCCAAGTTGTTCGAAGACCGCGGAGTGGAGCTGCAGCGCACATACCAGCTCAACTTCGGCGGCAACATGGACTTCATGAACATGCTTGAGCGCACCCGGCTGGAGTCCAAGAAGGTCTCGAAGACCCAGTCGGTCACCTCGCAGGTCCCGCGCGACCTAGGCAAGGGCAACGTGCACGTGGGACCGTCGGACCACGTGCCGTGGCTGGACGATCGCAAGTTCGCCTATGTCCGGCTTGAGGGCAAAGGGTTCGGCGACGTACCGACATCGCTGGAATACAAGCTTGAGGTGTGGGACTCCCCTAACTCAGCCGGCGTCATCATCGACGCGCTGCGTGCGGCCAAAATCGCCAAGGACCGCGGCATTGGCGGCCCGATCCTGTCCGCTTCCTCCTACTTCATGAAGTCGCCGCCTGAGCAGTACGACGACTCCACCGCGCGTGACCGCGTACAGCAGTTCATCGACGGCGAGATCGATCGCTGATCTCGCGCCGACCTCGACCGACCGACGTACGCCGATGAGGCGACGGTTGACGAGGTCCTGTCGTTTGTGCACAACGGCGCCGAGGTGACCGCGCGCGAGATCAGCGGCACACAGGGCAACCGGATCCACCTACTCGACGTGGGCGCCGGGACTCTGCGGGCCAGCTACCGAGCCACGGCCACCGGCAACACCGCGCCCGCGCCGGTCGACGACTACGCACGGTCGCCCTGCCTGCGCCCGAGCAGGTACGCCGAAGCCGACAAGTTCTTCGGGTTCGCCGCAACCGAGTTCGGCTCCTACGCGCCGTCCGCTCAGTTACTGGAGAAGGTCGCGGCCTGGGTCGGCGCCGCGGATACTCTCCTCGCCGGCGAGGGCGGGTGCCGTGACTACGCGGATAACCACGGCGGCGCCATCACACTGCACCGCTCGACAGTCAGCGCCGACGTGGACGGCCTGCTGCCCTCTGAGGACCTGGACGGGCTGGTCTGCATCACCTAACGCTCATCCGTCACGAAATCCCCGCGATCCGTCACGAAATACCGCGATGGGGCCCGTATCGAACGTTTGCGCAGCCCGTACCGAGCCCGACGTAATTTGATCTCCTCATTGACTTGACACTGCAGAGCACTTTGCGCTACAAAGTACTTTGTAAGAACTAAGGTAGGAGAGCTCATGACACACGACGACGAGTCGGGTCCGCTCGATCCAGCGGCGGCGCTTCGACTCATTGATCAGCAGACCGCCGAGGTCGGCACGCGCGCGAACAACACCCAAGCGACCCTGTTCGCGGTCTGGGGTCTCGCCTATCTGGTCGGCTTTGGGGCATTGGCCCTAGACCCGTCGGCCACTACCGCATACAGCTGGCGAATCGTCGTGTTCAGCTGCGCGATGCTCGCCGGAATCGCCGCCTCATTTGGGCTAGGCGCCCGCTTCGGCAGCGGCGTACGCGGCCCGGCCCGCAGGGCAGGAATCATGATCGGGCTGACGTGGCTGCTGGTGTTCGTCTCGTCAGGTTTCATCTCCCAAGCCATCTTCCAGACCGACATCGCCCCCGCGAAGGGATTCATGCTCGTAGCGGGCATCTCGGTCCTGCTTGTCGGTGCGCTTTACAGCGCGTTCGGCGCGATGAGCAACGACGTGTCCTTCTTCCTGCTTGGGGTCTGGTTCCTCGTCGTCGACGCGATCGCGATGCTGGTCGGTACGCCGAGGTACCTGACGATCATGGCGCTACTCGGCGGCGGCGGATTCCTAGTCGGAGCAGTGATCACCAAGTTCACCCGAA
>CAJDTT010000067.1_pt1 | contig 29566 bp, 26 predicted proteins | sample 7389841 | NCBI WGS metagenome assembly CAJDTT01 (sample SAMEA7055655, study PRJEB34461) | soil metagenome | biome: terrestrial ecosystem; feature: Peninsula; material: soil | place: Antarctica | collected 2016
ACCGCGCTCGAGGCGCTCGCAGTCGGCATACCGGTCCTGATGTACTCCCCCATCGCCGCGCACGGAATCGCCAATGCCGAGCTCATGGTCGTCGCGGGACTGGCCGACTTGGTGATGACCCAGCACCAGCTGACGTCGTACGTGCGATCCGTCCGCACCCACCCCTATCGACTCGATGACCTACGCCTCAAGGCGACCGCGCATATCGAGGCGCGCGCCCTCAACGAGTCACTCGACGAAATCGCGAAGCCCGCTGCACACCAGTCGAAATCACGGCGCCCTTGGCCAATGCGTCCAGCAGACGCCTTCTTCGCGCACGCCGGAAACAGTGGAACTGACCAGGTGCTGGGCGCGGTCCTCGATCTGGAACCGCTCCCATCAGGCGCGGCGCCGACGCTGGAGGATGTAAGACGGGCGGTCGCGGCGCGCATCAACCTTCCACCGCTGCGCCGGTTGCTCGTGCGCGACCCGCGGCCGGGTTGGCGGCGCGCCGCACACGTCGAGGTCGCCGAGCACATCGACGAACGACTACTGAGCAGCAACTCCGGCGATGCCGAAATCACCGACGCTATTGGAGAGTTTTGGTCGACACCGTTGCCGGATGACCGGCCAGCATGGCGGATGCGGCTGTTCCATGGTCGGTCGGACGGGCGCAGTGTGCTGGCGGTGCAGGAGCATCACTGTCAGGGCGACGGCATCTCGGCGCTCGGCCTGCTCGACCGGCTGCTCGATGCCAGCCCCGACGATCCACTTCGCGAGCGCAGACCGGCCCGGGCACCCGGTTGCTCGTGCACGGAATCTGGAGCCTGGCCACCCGAGGCCGGCCATCGCGGCATGCGCTCAATACACCTGCGACCAGTTCCCGTCGGATGCTCGTGCGGATTCCATTCCCGGCCGCCGATCTGCGCCGCATTGCCCGCGCCCATGGGGCAAGCTCGCAGGAGGCGCTCGTCGCCATCTCGGCCGACGCGCTTGGCCGTGCGCTGCGCGACAGTGCCCTGGTGGACGACTCCAAGCCGCTGCGCGCGATGGTGCCCATCGCCATGCGGCTGCCCAAACTCGACCGAATCTTCGGGAACTGGACCGGGACGGTCACGATCGATCTGCCACTGGGCCCGATGCCCACCGGGCAACGGATCGAGGACATCCAGTCGCAGCTGCGGGACCGGATCCGACGCGGTGAGCCGCAGGGCGCCGAAGCGGTTATGCGGATCGCCGGACATCTCGGCGTAACGGCCCATCGGCTGTTCGCCAAGACCGTCTACAACCGCCGGTTTCTCAGCACGATCGTGTCCTTCATGCCCGCATGGCCCGGGCCGCGGTGGTGCGCCGGTGCACGCGTGGCGGCCACCTACCCGGTCGTGCCGCTGACGGACGGCGTGCCGGTCACGATCGGTGCCATCGTCGCAGACGATGTCACCGGGGTGGCCCTGCTCATGGACCGTGGGCTCGGGGTGGCCGCGGAGTCGATCCACGACGCTCTTGCAGCGGCGATCGCGGACGCGGTGAGGTCGGCCGATTGACATGGGGATCACCGATCTCGTCATCGGCGTACCGGCCGCGATCGCCGCGGCGGCGGCGTTTGGGCTGGCCGGTTACCTGCAGCACGGCGCGGCGCGGAAAACGACCGACCGGCGAGCACTGCGCCCGGGGCTGCTGGTCGACCTCCTGAGGTTCAAACAGTTCCAGTGGAGCATCGTGCTCAGCGGCACCGGCTTTGGGCTACAGGTGGTCGCCTTGCGCTTCGCGCCGCTGTCAGTGGTCCAGCCACTGTTGGTAACGGGCGTGCTTTTCTACCTGGGATTCGCAGCACTGGCGCGGCACCATCGCATCGACAACGGGCTGGTAGTCGGTGCCCTCATGGCGCTCGCGGGGCTGAGCGTGTTTCTGCTAGTGGCGCGCCCCACCGAAGGCAACGCCGAGTTCCACAGCTCGGCAGCGCTCCCGTTCGGGCTGGCGCTTGTCGTCGTTGTAGTCATCTGTCTAGCCGTCGCGAGTCGGCTCTCGGACGAATTGCGGGCGCTGCCTTTCGCGGTCGCGACCGCGGTCTTCTACGGCGTCACGGCCGCGCTCGTCAGAAGCCTGCTTGCTACCGCCAGCTGGTCCACTCTCTTTACCCACTGGCAGTTGTACGCCGTGATCGTCGTCGCGCCGGCGGGTTTCCTGCTCAACCAAAATGCTTTTCAAGTCGGATCACTCGGTGCCGTGGCGGTCGCGACGATCACTGTTGGGGACCCGATCGTGGCCATCGGCGCCGGTGTCGCCTGGCTTGGCGAGTCACTCGGCGGCGGCCCGGTCAGCACCGTCGTAGAGATCTGCGCGCTCATCCTCATGACCGTCGGCGTCGCCGTACTGACGCGGCGGTCACAACAGATCTCTGACCGGTTGCGTGATCGCGCGGAAGAAACAGCCCCGGCTAAGGAGGAAGGACCATGCGGTTGACCGCGAGCCGTGTCGTCATCACCGGCGCATCGTCTGGCATCGGCTATGCGACCGCCCGGCTGTTGGCGCGTAGTGGATGCGACCTGGTGCTCACCGGCCGCGATGAACACCGCCTCCAAGCGCTCTCGGCACGCGTCAACGGCCAGTACGTCGTGGCCGATCTCGCGCTACCCGACCAGGTCGGTGCCCTCGGGGATCACCTGCTGGCGGGCGAAGTACCCGATTTGGTCATCTTCGCCGCCGGCATCGGGATGACCGCGCACGCCAGCGCGCACGCCGACGACGCCGTCGAACGCCTAGTCGCGGTCAACCTTCTCGCGCCGATGCGGCTGACCCGGATGCTGTTACCGGCAATGATCGGGCGCCATCATGGGCACCTCGTCTACGTCAGCTCGATCGCCGGCGCCCTCGGCGTACCGATGGAGTCCGCGTACGCCGCGAGCAAGGGCGGGCTCACTCTCTTCGCGGACAGTCTGCGGGGCGAGATCGCCGGCAGCGGCGTCGGCGTCACGACGATGCTGCCCGGTGCGGTGGACACCGAGTTCTTTCAGAACCGAGGCGTCCCCTACCAGCGGAGGGTGCCGCGTCCGATCCCTCCGATGCGAGTCGCGAAGGCGCTCGTCCGCGCGGTCGAACGCGAGCGCGGCCTGGTCGTCACCCCGCGCTGGCTGCGCGCTCCAATGGTCGTGCGGGCGCTCGCGCCGAGTACCTATGACCGCCTCGCTAGCCGGTGGAGCTGACCGCGAAATCGCCGGCGCGACTAGCCGCTCAGCGCCCGCAGTGACTGCTTCAACGAGCCCAGGGTGGCCACGACCGCCGTCGGCTCATAGCCGCAGTGCGCCATGCAGTTGTTGCAGCGCGGATCCCTGCCACGACCGTACTTCTCCCACTCCGTCTCCTCGACCAGCTCCTTGTACGTCGATACGTAGCCATCACTCATCAGGTAGCACGGACGTTGCCAGCCGAAGAGCGAGTAGCTCGGGATTCCCCATGCGGTGCACTGGAAGTCGACCTTGCCTTCGAGGAAGTCCAGAAACAGAGGCGAGTGGTTGAGCCGCCAGCGCTTGCGGTTGCCGCCGGCGAACGCCTTCTTAAACATCTCGCGGGTCTGCTCGACACCGAGGAAGTGGTCCTGGTCCGGCGCCTTCTCATAGGCGTACGCCGGGGAGACCATCATCTGGTCCACCTTAACCTCGTCATTGAGGTAGTTAAGTACATCGATCACGTTTTGCGGCGTATCGGTGTTGAAGAAGGTGCTGTTGGTGGTGACCCGAAATCCCCTCGCCTTCAGCCACTTGATCGCCTCCATCGCCTCGTCGAAGACGCCTTCTTGCTGTACCGAAAGATCATGCCGCTCACGCAGCCCGTCGACGTGGATCGTGAAGGCGAAGTACGGCGAGGGCTTGAAGTCGAACTTGTCCCACCACTTGCGCACGAGCAGTGCGTTGGTGCACAGGTAGACGTACTTCCTTCGCGCGACCAGCTTATTGACCATCTCGTCGATCTGCGGATGCATCAACGGCTCGCCGCCGGCGATGGACACCATCGGCGCACCGCACTCCTCCATCGCCTCGAGTGCCTGCTCTACAGGCATTCTGCGGCGCAACTGGTCAGCCGGGTGCTGAATCTTGCCGCAGCCGGCACAACCTAGATTGCACGCAAACAGCGGCTCCAACTCGACCAAGAGTGGATACTTCTTCCGGCGCCGGATCCGTTGACCGGCGATATATGTGCCAACTCGAACGCTTTGGCGCAACGGCATGTTCATAGTTACCGCACCTCCTTCGGTAAGGCGAAAAATACGTGTTCGCTGGTCACCGCTCGCTCGCTTATCTCGAGTGGGCCGAGGCCGCGCAGCGCGGCGACGACGTCGTCGACCAACGACGCGGGTGCTGATGCCCCCGCGGTGATTCCCACTGTCTGCACTCCCGCTAGCCAGTCCAGCCGGATGTCTTCGGCGTCGTCGATCAGGTACGCCGGGGTGCCGGCGCGCTTGGCAGTTTCGACGAGCCGGTTGGAGTTCGACGAGTTGGTCGAACCCACGACCAGGACGAGCTCGGACTCGCGCGCGACGCCTTGCACGGCCTGCTGGCGGTTGGTCGTCGCGTAGCAGATGTCGTCCGATGCCGGGGCGCGTAGCAGTGGGAATCGCTGACGCAGCACGTCGACCACCTCCGATACCTCGTCCATGGCGAGGGTGGTCTGTACGAGATACGACACCCGGTCCGGATCGGGGACCTCGACGGTCGCGGCGTCGGCAGCGGTCTCAACCAGCAGCGTGCCGCCGGGCCGCTCACCCATCGTCCCGACGGTCTCCTCATGTCCGGCGTGCCCGATGAACAGCACCGTGTGCTGGCGGTCGACGAACCGACGTACCTCCGAGTGCACCTTGCTCACGAGCGGGCAGGTGGCGTCGATGACCTGCAGGTCTCGACTTGCAGCCTCCGCGTGGACGGCTGGAGAGACACCATGGGCGGAAAACACGACCAGGGCGCCGTTCGGCACCGCATCCAGCTCGTCGACGAACACCGCACCGCGAGACTCCAGATCCTGCACGACGTGCCGGTTGTGCACTATCTGCTTGCGCACGTAGACCGGCGCGCCCCGGGTCTCGAGAGCGCGTGTGACGATGTCGATAGCCCGGATCACCCCCGCGCAGAAAGAGCGCGGTGCGGCGTAACGAACCTGCCGCGGGCCGGTAGCGGCGGCCCACGCCTGCAGTCCGGGTCCGAGCCGCGGCAGCACTTGCAGCGCCGTACGTAGTCGGCCTACGGTCGCCGGCTGCAGGAGCCGCGCGCCGGCCACATCCGCCACGACGCGGACCACGGCATGCGGACGTTGCTCGTCCGCGCGGCGTACCAGCGCCGCGGACTCCATGTCGATGCAGAGCGCGCCAAGGTCGGCACGAATTGCCCGTTCGCGGCCGGTAACGACGTGGTTGTCGCTGTCGACAGGGCCGAGGTGGACGGTCAGCCCGGACCGCCGGAACTCTGCGGCCAGCATCGGCGCCGATGGGCACGCGACTATCCCATCCGGACCGCGCACCTCGGTCGCGACGACGACATCGCCGGTTTTGACGTAAGGGCTAAGCCCGCCCGCGATACCCGCGACCGCCATCACGTCGGCTCTGTCGAGCAAGCCGCTCAGTGCGGAGTTGTCGACGCGACGCGCTGCGGCACGGCCCATGCCGGTGTGTCGCACGACGCCGTCTGGCAGTCCGCGTCCGAGCGCGGCGGCCTCCAGTCGTGAGGGCGCGAAACACACAAATAGGTTCGTCATGAGCTTCTCCTGACTATCCGCGCGAGTGCGGTTATCGGAAAGACCAAGCGGTAGAGGCGGTAGTTGATGTAGAAGTCTCCAGGAAATCCGGTGCCGGTGAACTGCGGTTCATCCCACCCGCCGTCGGCACGCTGATTGGCAACCAACCAGGCGATCCCGCGTTGCGCTGCGGGTCCGTCGGCGTGACCGGCAGCGTGCAGCGCGAGCAGCGCCCAGGCGGTCTGCGAGGCGGTCGATTCACCGCGGCCCGCCGAGGCGGGGTCGTCGTACGAGCGCAGATCCTCACCCCAGCCACCATCGCGGTTCTGATGCGCGTCGAGCCAGCAGACCGCATCACGAATCGGCTTGCCATGGATAGGTACGCCGGCCGCCACCAGCGCCGGGACCGCCGCGCCGGTGCCGTAGACGTAGTTGGCGCCCCAGCGGCCAAACCACGAACCGTCCGGCTCTTGCTGCCTCAGCAGCCAGCGCACCCCATCGGTCACCTCGGCCGAGTCGGCGTATCCCTCAAGCGCCAGCGCCTCGATCACGTGCGCCGTGACGTCGGCACTCGGCGGATCGATGACCGCGCCGAAGTCGCAGAATGGCAACCGATAGGCGATCTCGCGAGTGTTATCAGCGTCGAACGCGGCCCAGCCACCGCCGTGCGACTGCATACCCAGAAGCCAGTCGTGCGCGCGCGCTCGCGCCGATCGATGTCGCTCGGACGAAGGCGTATGCCGCAGCGCTAGCAGCACCTCCGCGGTGTCGTCGATATCGGGATAGGTGTCGTTGGCGAACTCGAATGCCCAGCCACCCGGCGGGGTATCGCGGCGGCGTACCGCCCAGTCGCCGCGTCGTCGGATCTCTTCGGCGAGGAGCCATTCGCCGGCCCGCTGGATCGCCGGATGATCCGCGTCGAGTCCGGCGTCGCCGAGTGCGACGACCGCGAGCGCGGTATCCCAGACCGGAGACTGGCAGGCCTCGATCCATCGAGCCGGGCCCGACGGCGTCTGCTCGGTGACGGTGAACCCTTCCCACCCGCGCAGCCCTTTCGCGATCACTGGATGATCGACGCGATAGCCGAGTGCGTGCAGCGCCATCAGCGAATACACCCATGGCGGCTGAATCCCGCCCCATGAACCGTCGGCCTCCTGCCGCGCCTCAATCCACGCGGTAGCGCGGCGGATGGCGGTCCGCCGCAGCGGTTTACGGGGCAGCCGTTCGTAGCGGTGCAAGACCCGGTCGAGAGCTCTAAAGAACCGTCCCCCTCCGCGCTGTGCCGGGGATTTTGGGCTATGGCCGCTACGCAGCTCGTCGACGGTGACACCGAGGTCGCGGCGCGGACGCAGCGCCGACAGGACCGCCAGTGGCACGATCGTCTGACGCGCCCAGCACCCGAAGTCGTAGATGTTCAGTGGCACCCATCGCGGCAAGAACATGATCTCGGGCGGTAGCGCCGGGACATCTTCCCACCGCCACAGGCCAAACAACGCAAGCCAAATTTTCGTGAACACCCGCGTCGCTTCGATGCCGCCGTGTGCCAGTACGACGTCCCGGGCGGCACGCATATGCGACAGTGCAGGGCCGTCACCGGCAAGCCGCAGGGCAACGTACGCCTCGACTGTCGTCGAGAGATCCGCCGGCCCGCCGAAGAAGTTGGCCCACGAGCCGTCGTCACGCTGCTGGCTCCGGATCCACCGCGCGGAGCGGGTGGTCTGCTCGTCGGTGCGTACGCCGAGGAACTGCCGCATCATAAGGTCTTCGGCGTCCATGGTCACGTTGGTCTCGAGCATGCCGCGCCACCAGCCTGCCGAGTCCTGCCGACTCAGCAGGTGCTCCACTGCGCGGGTCAGTGCCACCTCCGAGGCGTCCTCGGGCGGTTTCAGGCCGGGCGCGCGGACCGTGTTCTGGAACCCGACAGTCATCGGTAGCTCACCGATCCCGTCTGCTTAGCTGGTGCGCGAGCAGGACGAACGCTTGGCGGACATCGGCGGGCATATCCAGCGGCTCGAGGCACTCCAAGGCGGCGGCAAGCTCACGGTCGGCCGCCTTTTCCGTCCAGGTGCGTCCACCGGCGTCGGTGACAAGCCGCGCCGCCTCGGTGAGTTCCGTCTCGGTCAGCTCGCGGTCGAGCGCATAGATCGTCCGCAATGCCTCGGCCGCCGGCCCTCCGGTCTCAAAAGCTGCGACAACCGGGACCGACTTCTTACGCGAGCGCAGGTCCGACAGCACCGGTTTGCCGGTTCGTTCGGGCTCACCCCAGATGCCAAGGAGGTCATCGACCAACTGGAATGCCAGCCCGATGTGCGCCCCGAAGTCGGTGAGCCCCATCGCAAGGTCGGACTGTGCATCGGCGAGTACGGCGCCCAGCGACGCCGAACATGCCATTAACGCGCCGGTCTTGGCCGCGGCCATGTCGAGGCATTCGTCAAGGCTCACATCATCGCGAGTCTCGAAGGCCAGATCGGCGGCCTGACCCGCGATCAGCCGTCGGGTCGCGGCGTTGAGACACCGCACGGCCCAGGCGCTCGTCGGCGATGGCGCTTCCGCGAGCAGTTCGCAGGCCAGCGAGTGCAGTGCGTCGCCCGCCAGAATCGCCCGGGATTCGCCATACAGCGCCCATGCGGTACGTCGGTATCGACGCTCGGTGTCGCGGTCCATGATGTCGTCATGCAGCAGGGAGAAGTTGTGGATCAGCTCGCAGGCCACGGCTGCGGGTACGCCGAGCGCGGCGTCACCTCCCGCCGCCCGCGCGGACAGGATCGCCAGCGCCGGTCGAATCCCTTTACCCGCACCAGTTCCCGGCGTACCGTCGGCGTCCCAGAACCCAAGGTGGTATCCGCACACCTCGCGGGTGTTGGCGTCGAGCCGCTCCAGCACGTCACGCAACACTGGCTGAACCAGCCCGCGTGCGCGAGCCAGGCTGTCCTCCGCTGAGATGTCATCTGTCCGGATCGTCATGCGATAGCCTCCCGCCGAGAGGATTCAGCCGAGCCGCTGGTCGGCCAAGTGCTAGTTATGCTCCGGCACAGCGCTTCTGCGGCCAGATGGCCGCTACGCACGGCGCCTTCCATCGTGTCCGGCCAGCCAGTCGCGGTCCACGCGCCGGCCAGGACCAGCCGGCGCAACGCCGTCTGCGCCTGCGGCCGCAGTGCCGCTGTACCCGCGGCCTGGCGGAACGTCGCTTGCGGTTCCCGGGTGACAAACGAGTCCAACACCTTGGCTTGCCGTACGCCGGGTAGCAGCACTGCAAGCGCGTCGTACTGCCGGCAGCAGATCTGCTGTGCGGTCGCCGAGATAAACGAGTCGGCAGCGGACATCGAGGAGACGAGGTACTGCCCCGTCTGGATTCCGAGGGCGGAGGTGCGGTCGAATATCCACTGCACCGGCGATTCAGGGGTTGCCGCGAACGGCAGGTGCGTGACCGTGCGGTCGAAGTGCAGGTGTGTGTTGATGATCGGCGATGCGCCGAGTCCGTCCCACGTATTAGGACTGGCGATCGCCGAGGGTGGCACGATGCGGGCGGCGTACCGGTGCGGTATCGCCAGCACGACGCCGCTGACTGCGAGTTCGTCGGTGCGGGTGCGCACTACCAAGCCGTTGTCGGTCGGATCGATCGCGGTGACCCTGGATCCGCGTCTTACCGTGACACCGAGGCTCGCCAGCAACCGCGCGGCAGCATCATCATGGATCTGCGACAACGGGGCCTGAATGAGGCCGATGTCGCCGCCAGACACCTCTGCCAGGAGGCCGGTTTGAATCACTTTGGCCGCCAGCGCAAGGGATGCAGCATCGGGTGCGAGGTTGAGCGCGGCGACGCACAGTAAACCCCAGAGGCGCCGGACAACTCGTTCGTTTTGCCCGTGGTCGCGCAACCATTCGCCGAACGTCAGCTCGTCGGTCGCGGGGTCATCCGGATCGACCGAGCGGATTGCCCGCGCGGCACGGATCGCGCTTGCCCGTTCGAGTGGTGATAACGCGCCGTACCGCGCGACCGCCGGAATCAGGTGCATGGGCGCCGGTCCGATCTGGCCGCGTCGCAACCGGGCGAGAGGTCGCCCCTCGATGACCACCGGGATATCCATTGCGTCCTGAATAGACACGAGTGAGCCGGCGCCCATTCTTTCGATGAGCCGGCGATACTCCGTATAGCAGCGAAGCAACACGTGCTGGCCGGTGTCGGCGCGCACCGTGCCGCGCTCAAAAGAGCCGGCCGCGCCACCGAGCCGCGACCGCGACTCCAACAGAACGACCTCATAGCCGCGATCGGCAAGATCGACGGACGCGGTGATGCCGGCGAGGCCGGCGCCAATGATTGCGACCTGCCCGGTAGTCATACCGCCCCCGTGACGAGCGCGCGAGCCGCCACCGCGAGTTTCTCGCCGACCGGGAGCGACAGCCGCGTTCCACGCACTTCCTCCGGCGCGGTCGCGATTCGGTTAAGTAACCGGTGGTAGATACCCGCCATCGCCGCGGTGCAAGCGGCGCTGCGCCGGTCCAGCATTGGCAGCAGAGCAAGCCCTTCGGCGTACCACTTCTCGGCACGCTCGGCCTCGAACCGCACGAGTGCGGCGAATCGATCCGGCGGGTCGCTCAACACATCGTTGTCGTCGTAGTCCAGCGTGCAGCCAAACCGCTCGAGGTCCTCTTTAGGGAGATAGATTCGGCCGATCAGCCGATCCTCGCGCAGGTCCCGCAGGATGTTGGTCAGTTGAAGCGCGACGCCAAGCGCATCAGCCAGCGGCCGGGCTCGATCCATGTCCTCGGGTTCGTAGATACCCAGCGACATCCGGCCGACCGACCCGGCCACACACCGGCAGTACTCGACCAGGTCGTCGAACTCGCCGTACTCTCGCCCAACCACGTCCATCTGGCAGCCGGCGATCAACTCGTCGAATGCATCGAGTGGTAGCGGCAGCCGGCCTGCAGAGTCGGCCAGTGCAACGAGCACCGGATCGTCGTTGTGGGCGTGCACATTGTGCAGGTCCGTGCCGATCTGCGCGAGCTCGCGCGACTTCTGCAGGGCCGGCAGCGATCCGTCGCCGATGTCGTCTATGCGCCTGGCCATCGCATAGACCGCAGACATAGCCCGTCGCTTCTCAGTGGGCAGAAGTCTTATCCCGTAGGCGAAGTTGCGCGCTTCGGCACGCGTGATCCGTATGCATTCGGCGTACGCCGCGTCGAGGTTCATCCGGGCCTCCGTGCAATCCCTGCCAGCCATGCCGTTGCCATCTGGCGCGGCGTCGGTTTCGGCGTGCAGATGAGCGGGTCGTGTCCGGCGCGCCGCAAGGCGTATGCCGCGGCACGCCCGCCGGCGACGTAGCCGGACACCGCGATCCGTCCCCACCCACGCAGCGTGCTCACCAATGGGGCGCCGGCGTTGATCCACGCGAGCGCCCGATCGGTCTCAAACTCCACCAGGCTGCGCAGCGCCGGGGACGCGTGGTCTGCTGCGAGATCCTGCTCGGCGACGTCGAACTGCTCGCGGTCCCGGGCCGGCAGGTAGATTCGGCCCGCCCGGTAGTCCTCTGCGAGATCTTGCCAGTGCTCGACGAGCTGAAGGCCGGTGCAGATCCGGTCGGACAGCTCGATCCGGTCGGGTGTGGCCGCGCCGAAGATATGTAGGACGATCTGACCGACCGGATTAGCCGACAGCCGGCAGTAGCCGAGCAGATCATCAAACGTCTCGTAGCGGCTAACTTCCTGGTCTTTCATGTTGGCCTCGACCAGCCGCAGCAGTGGGTCGATCGGCAGCCGGCACCGGTCGACGGTGGCCGCGAGTTGCGCGACGTCGGCGTGCACCGGCCGCTGCCCGTTGTACAGGCGGCGTACGTCGTCGGCCACGTCTGCCAGTTGCTCGGCACGATCACCGGGGGCGGTATCGCCCAGGTCGTCGACGTACCGTGCGTAGCGATACACCGCGAGCAGGTCGGTCCGCAGCCGGGCGGGCAAGATCCGCATGGCAACCGGGAAGTTCTCACCGTGTATGGGGTCCACGCCAACTGGGTCAGATCCGAGACGCGTCATCGGCTGGCACCTTCACGCACCCGACGTGCAGTCGTGCGACCGATCAGCCGTGCCCTGGACAGGCGGCCCGGTGCGACCCGGTCCGCGTACGTCGACAGCACCGCGCGCACCAGGCCGCCGGGGTCCAGACCGTAGCGGCGCAACAACTCTGCACGCTCACCCTGCGGGATGAATTCGGCTGGCAACCCGAGCACCGTCACCGGTGTACTCATCGATGCTTCGGCCAGGGCCTGTGCGATCCGCGCCCCGACACCGCCCGCGCGCATTCCCTCCTCGACCGTGACGACCAGCTTGTGCCGCGTGGCTAGCTCGACGATCGCTGGGTTGATCGGCAGCACCCATCGCGGATCGATGACGGTGCACTCGATACCGGCGCGACCCAGCGCGTCGGCCGCAACTGTGGCCGGTGCGGCCATCGAGCCGACGGCGACCAGGAGCACCTCAGACAGCGGTCCGGTGCGCAGTAAGTCAATTCCGCGCCAACGATCGAGCGCGGTCACCGCCGGGCCGATCGCGCTTTTGGGATAGCGCAGCGCGGTTGGCCCCGTGTCATCGACGACGGCCTCGCGCAACTCCTCTGACAGTGTCGCCGCGTCGCGCGGGGCGGCGACGCGCAGGCCGGGTACGCCGGCGAGCAGCGAGAGGTCCCAGACTCCGTGGTGACTCGGCCCGTCCGGCCCGGTGATCCCGGCCCGGTCGAGGGCGAACGTCACCGGCAGCCGGTGCAAGCCGACGTCGAGCAATGTCTGGTCGAAGGCGCGGTTGGCGAACGTCGCGTAGAGCGCGACCACTGGATGCGCGCCGCCCATCGCCAAGCCCGCCGCCGAGGTCACGGCCTGCTGTTCGGCGATGCCTACGTCAAAGCAGCGGTCCGGGAAGCGCTGGGCGAAACTCCACAGACCGGTCGGTCGCACCATCGCCGCGCTGATCGCGACTAGTTCCGGATGCTGTTCGCCCAGTGCGGCGAGCTCGTCCGGTGGGGTCCTCGGCACACCGGTCCGCGAGTCGACCTTGCCCACAGAATGCAGACGATCGGCGACATCGGTCTCGGCCGGCTTGAAGCCGCGTCCTTTCTGGGTGCGGCAGTGCACCAGGACCGGCCCGTCTGCATCCCTGGCCTGCGTGAACGCCTGCTCAAGAGCGCCGATGTCGTGCCCGTCAACCGGTCCGATGTAGTCGAGTCCGAGTATCCCGAACAAGTTTGCCGAGCGGCCACGGCTCACCGTGGCCACGTCATCACCCGCGAGTTTCGCAACGACATCGACGTACTTGTCCCGATCGCAGATCCGTGCCAGGTGCCGTGGTAGTCCGCCGATCGTCGGCGCGTACGACCGCCCGTTGTCATTGAGTACGACGATCACCCGGCGGCGCGCGGCACCGATATTGTTGAGCGCCTCCCAGGCCAGCCCTCCGGTGAGCGCGCCGTCGCCGATCACCGCGATGACCGGCCGCGACTGGTCCTTAATCGAGAATGCTTTTGCCAGGCCATCGGCGTACGAAAGGGCGGTCGAGGCGTGCGAGTTTTCCACCAAGTCGTGCGCCGATTCGGCCCGGTTTGGGTATCCGGACAGGCCGTCGGCGATCCGCAGCGACCCGAAAAGCCCGGCCCGCCCGGTAAGCAACTTGTGGATGTACGCCTGATGACCGGTGTCGAAGACGATGGGCGTTTTCGGCGAGTCAAAAGATCGGTGCAGTGCCATCGTCAGTTCGACAATGCCGAGGTTGGACCCCAGGTGCCCCCCGGTTTTGGAGACCGCATCAATGATGAACTCACGCATCTCATGCGCAAGAGCCGTCAGCTGTTCGTCGTCCAGGCCGCGCAAATCCTGCGGTCCGGCGATGGATTCGAGCATGCCCATGCGAGCCTCCATCGGCTTGCACCGACCCCGGTGGTGACGGCCGGTGGCGAAGCCTCCAACTACCCTGCTTTGCTCAGTCTAGGTCCCTTCTCAACATCTACGCCGATTCCTTGAATCGCGCAATGTTTCAATTTCTAGCCACGGGCTGGCCATGGGTGCGCACTATTCCAATGCCGCATCTGCCCAGGTCGGCGGGTCGAATAGCGTCCCAGGCCGGCGCGCCGGTAGTCATCCGCTCGAATTGATCTTTACTTCGTAAAGATCGCTGGATGCGGACCGGGAACGAAAATTACCTTCGCGCTCGATTGTGACCGGATCGCGATCAAACACGCTGCGGCCTCACGCAATTGACGCCGTGACGTGGTTACGATTTGCTTGTCGAGTCACCGTGACTTCCCTATCCATTCCACGGTCTATCGCACCTTTGGAACAAGGCGCGATCTCGGCGTATCTGGAAGAAGAAGCCATGTCGGACGACTTTCGTGACCCCGAATCAGCACAGCTACCGAGTCGCGCGACCGGGAGCGCTTCGTATGCGCTGACTGACTTTCAGTCCACCGTGCGAGTACCCGAGTTCCTGAGTATGGCGCGCGGCGTACAGTCCGTCGGCTTCCTCGAGCGTTATCGATTTGCATCGCTCATTGTCGCCGGTGTGACGACAATGGCGATGATCATCGGTGGACTGCTGATATTCCTTTAAAAGCGGGTCGGAGCGTTGCCGTCGACGAGCGTTGTTAATCGGGCGGCCTTGAGGTCGTCGTGGGTCGGCGCGTCGGGCACGTGCGCCGGCCGGCCCGAGGCCATCTCCTTGCGCAGCATCGGTACCACCTCTTCGCCAAGCAGGTCGAGCTGTTCGAGCACGGTCTTCAATGGGAGCCCAGCGTGGTCCATCAAAAACAGCTGGCGCTGGTAGTCACCAAACTGCTCACGGAAGGTCAGCGTGCGGTCGATGACCTCTTGCGGGCTGCCGACCGTTAGCGGCGTCTCGGCGGAGAAATCCTCAAGGGACGGTCCGTGACCGTAAACCGGCGCATTGTCGAAGTACGGTCGAAACTCGCGCACCGCATCCTGGGAGTTCTTGCGCATGAAGGCCTGCCCGCCAACGCCCACGATGGCCTGATCGGCGCTGCCGTGGCCGTGGTGTTCATAACGGCTGCGGTACAGCTCGATCATCTTCCGCGTGTGATCCATCGGCCAGAAGATGTTGTTGTGGAAGAAACCATCACCGTAGTACGCCGCCTGTTCCGCGACCTGTGGGCTGCGAATCGATCCGTGCCACACAAACGGCGGCACCCCATCCATGGGACGCGGCGTGGAGGTGAAGGACTGCAGCGGCGTGCGGTAGTTCCCCTGCCAGTCAACGACTTCCTCGCGCCAGAGCCGGTGCAGCAGGTGATAGTTCTCCATCGCAAGCTCGATGCCTTTGGTGATGTCCTTGCCAAACCACGGATAGACCGGGCCGGTGTTGCCACGACCCATCATCAAATCGACCCGGCCATCGGCCAGGTGCTGCAGCATCGCAAAGTCTTCGGCGATTTTGACCGGATCGTTTGTGGTGATCAGAGTCGTCGACGTCGACAGGATCAGCTTGTCGGTCTGGGCCGCGATAAAGCCGAGCATCGTGGTCGGCGACGACGGTACGAATGGCGGGTTGTGATGCTCCCCGGTGGCGAACACGTCGAGCCCGACCTCTTCGGTCTTCTTCGCGATCGCGACCATCGACTTGATCCGCTCGTGCTCGGTCGGGGTCTTGCCGGTCGTCGGATCCGTCGTCACATCGCCGACGGAGAAGATTCCAAACTGCATCGCTATCCCCACATCTTGTCGAAGATTATTATAGTTGAATCATCAACCACCGTATTCAACACGCGCGCGAAGTTAGTTATTCCAACCTCGGATCCCGCCACAACATAGTTCAGCCCTACTACTGCATCGTGTTGGTGCATTTAGGGCATAGAAGGGTCACTAAGCCCTAACTCGCGCCGTACTTTCGATAGCTCCCACGCGGTGCGCGGTGCAGTATGGCTGCGCCGCAATGCAATCGGCGCACATTACTTCGAGCGCCTTGCAGCCCCGCGCCGCACAGTCGAGGAAGTCTTTCGTGGGCACGCCGCAGCTCGCGCATTGTCCGATAACGCTGGCGTGATCAGAGAAGTCGATGCTCATCCGCTTGTCGAATACAAACAGCGAGCCCTCCCAAAGCCCGTCGTCGCCGTACTTCTCGCCGTACCGCACAATCCCGCCGTCGATCTGGTAAACCTCGCCAAACCCCCGGTTGACCATCAGCGTGCTGAGCACCTCGCAGCGGATGCCACCAGTGCAGTACGTGACCACGGGCTTGTCTTTGAGATGGTCGTACTTGCCACTCTCAATCTCGCCGAGGAAGTCCTTCGTCGTCTCGGCCCCCGGAACGACGGCACCCTTGAACCTGCCGACCTCGGCCTCGAGCGCATTACGACCGTCGAAGAACACAACGTCGTCGCCGCGCTCCTGCACCAGCCGGTGCACTTCGGCAGGGCTCAGATGTGTCCCGCCACCGACCACGCCGCTCGCGTCGACCTTGATCTCGTCCGGCACGCCGAACGTAACAATCTCGTCGCGAACCTTGACGCTGAGCCGGGGAAAGTCGTCACCGGTACCCATACTCCATTTGAAGTCGATGTTGCGAAACGACGCAAACTCCTTGGTACGCCGTACATATTGCTTCACGTCGGCCATCGGACCACCAACTGTGCCGTTGATGCCGTGCGCGGAGATGATGATGCGGCCGGTCAGCCCGAACCGCTCACAGAGCTCCTTCTGCCACAACCGGACCGCCTCCGGATCGGCGATCGGCGTGAAGCAGTAGTAGAGAACGATCTTGGGCATGACGACCTTGCCGCCCTTGGTACGCCGTTCAGTCACGGAACGCGACCGATCCATTCCGGCGTACTGAACTTGCTGGTGACGAGCTCCTCCGCTTTGGCCCACTCCTCCGCCGTGACCTCGCCCTCAGTGGTGTCATAGCGCGACCGGAAATGGGCCTTGAGGGACTCGATGATGTCTGCGCGGGTCATGCCGGTCTGGCTGCGCAGCGGGTCGACGCGCTTGTTGGCCGACTTCGTGCCCTTGTCGGAGAGCTTCTCACGCCCGATGCGCAGCACCTTGAGCATCTTGTCGGCGTCGATGTCATAGGACATCGTGACGTGATGAAGTACCCCACCGCCCACAACGCGTTTCTGCGCCGCGCCGCCGATCTTTCCCATAGGTGAGGTGATGTCGTTGAGCGGCTTGTACGTCGCCTCGATGCCCAGTTCGCGCAGCCCGCCTAGGACCCAGTCGTCGAGGAAGGCGTAGGACTGCTCGAAACTGAGCCCCTCGACCAGCGACGCCGGCGCGTACAGCGAGTAAGTGATGCAGTTGCCCGGCTCCATGAACATCGCACCGCCACCTGAGATGCGGCGTACGACGCTGATATCCATCTCCTTGGCGGCATCCACGTCAACCTCGTTGCGCAACGACTGGAACGAGCCGATGACGATCGTGTTGCCGGTCCACTCCCATAGCCGCAGTGTCGGGCCGCGGGTGCCGGCGGCTACCGCCTCGACGAGGACTTGGTCGAGCGCGACATTAAGCACCGGCGACACCGGTCCCGGATGCACGATCTCAAAGGTATGGTCCGCCCAGCCGGTGGCAAATCCAAGCGCGCGGCGTACGGCGATCGCCACAGACTCCGGGCCGAAGCCGATCATGTCGGCGCTCCCGATCGCGACCGCGATGAGCTCGCTCATGTGCGCGACGGAAGCGGTCTCCGGCGTACCGTCCAGCGCGTCGTTGATTCGGTCGAGCGCTTCGTCGGGTTCGAGAAAAAAGTCACCGCTGATGTTGACGTCGCGGATCACGCCGTCGACCACGTCGACCTCTGCGGCGACCAGCTTGCCGCCTCTGACCTTGTACTCGCCTCTTCTCACGTCGTACACGATACTGCCCGCGCCGCGACGCCACGCACGTGCGCGGCACCGGCCTCGGACCGATCAATGGGCGAGCAGCGACCAGAGCTGAAGTCCGACGAGCGCGGTACCCGCGGCGGTGACCAGATAAAAGGTGCCGATCCAGGCGAGCGCCGGTAGCGGAGTCAGCCGGGCCAGTACCCCGGAGTCCGACGTACCGCCCCGGGTACGCCGACCGGCCACGGCACCGATGTGGCGCCATGCACCGAGCAGCAGTATCACGCCGAGCGCAAACGTCACCACGAGCTGCTGCTGCGCGCTGCCCCACCACCACAACACCCCGATAGCGGCGGCCGCGAGCACGATCACGAGCGCGGTATACGCCGAGCGGACCATGACCAGCGTGCAGATAAGGACGACGCCGAGGGCGCCGAGAACGGGTGCCGCCCAGCCGCGTTCGGCTGCGAAGACCAACGCCGTACCGACGACTGCCGGCGCCGGATATCCGGCCCATGTCGAGAGCACCAGTGCCGGGCCATGGCTCTTTCCGACCGTGATGGTCTCCCCGGACATGTCCGGGTGGAGCACGAATCCGGTGAACCGGCGCCCGAGTACGACACCAACGGTGGCGTGCCCGAGCTCGTGTACGACGGTGACCGCGATCCGCACCGCACGCCAGATCGGGGTGATTGCCACGACCAGCACGGCGACTCCTAGCGCCACCAGCACCGGCGTCGTACCGACTCCGGAGACGCCGGAGGGCTGCAACCGCGTCCATATCTCATGCCACACGGGCCACGCCCGTCATCTCATCGCCGATCACGTTGGCACGGTACCCGCTTCGCGTCGTACCGCGCGCGTTTACCGCCCCGCGGGCTCTAAGGTGGGTGAATGCCAATTCCGGAGCTTCCAGAAGGGCCGCCCGCGGAGCCCATCGAGGTTCATGTCATCGCGGACTCGACAGGTGATACCGGGGCGCGGGTCGCCCGGGCGGCGGTCGCACAGTTCGCCACGCATCCGGTCCGGATCATCCGCCATCCACGGATCACCACGACCGCCGGCCTTCACATCGCGATGGAGCACATCAAGAACGGCAAAGGGCATGGCGTCGTCGCCTTTGTGACGCTCGTCGACAACGACCTGCGGGCCTTGGTCGGCGAGCTGTGCGAGGAGATGGACGTACCGTTCTGCGACCTGATCGGCCCCGCACTTACCGCCCTCGAACACGCCAGTGGCGACTTAGCCGCGCGCGTACCCAACCGGCCAGTGGGGATCGATGCGGACTATTTCAAGCGGATCTCCGCTATGGAGTTCGCGGTCAAGCACGACGATGGCCAGATGCCCGACGGGCTTACCGAGGCAGACATCGTGCTGATCGGTGCGTCCCGGACCGGTAAAACTCCGCTGTCGATGTACCTGGGCTATCTCGGCTACCGGACCGCAAATGTCCCCCTGGTGCCGGGCATTGCGCCGCCGGCGCAGTTGTACGCCGTCGATCGGTGGAAGATCGTCGGCCTCACGATCGACCCGTCCAGGCTCGCGACGATCCGCGGTCGCCGGATACGCACGCTGGGCACGACCCGCGGTATCGACGGGTACGCCGAGCTCAACCGGATCTACGACGAACTTGAGGCAATCGGCACGATCCACCGCCGGCTGGGCTGCCCGGTCGTCGACACAACGTCGCTCGCGCTCGAGGAGTCCGCTGGCAGGGTGATCGACTTGATGAACGACCGCGCTCGAGCAGCACTCGGGGAACAAACGCCCTAGGCTCGCGACGGATCAACCGACTCAAAACTTAGCCCGACGCGGGACTTCGCGCTCCAGCAAGAGCGCTTGCCGACCCGGTTGCGCTCCCGCGGGAACATTCGCGCTGGGTCGCGCTCCAGCGGGAAGCGACAGCGGGTCTTGGGCGTTGTTCTACTCGAAAAATGCGCCGAAAGTGCGCTTTCGCGGGTCGATTGCGTGCGGCTAGCTGCGAACTCGAAAGGCAGCGGGGCACGAGCCGCAATCGGCGAATATCCGCATAGGTAGGCTGCAAGCAAGCGCAGAAATCTGTGCACCGCCAAACAAACGTCACCCACTCCGTGACAACGCCTGACCGATGCGCCTGAACGGGCCACCACGAGGAGCACCAGTGAACGACAACAAGTTTGTGTACGACATGTCCGAAGGCGACGCTTCGATGAAGGCGTTACTCGGTGGCAAAGGTGCAAACGTCGCCGAGATGTTAAAGATCGGCGTACCGGTCCCCGATGGTTTCACGGTGACGACCGAGGCGTGCATCGAGACGACTAATCGGGACGGCAACTGGCCGGAGGCATTGTGGGGACAGATTCAGGAGGGCCTCGCTCGCCTCGAGGAGCGCACCGGCCGCAAACTCGGCGCCCCGGACAAACCGCTCCTCGTGTCCGTGCGCTCAGGCGCCGTCGTATCAATGCCTGGGATGATGGACACGATCCTCAACCTCGGCATTAGCGATCAGTCCGTTGAGGCGCTCGGCGCCGAGGCAGGCAACCCACGCTTTGCCTGGGACTCCTACCGCCGGTTCATCCAGATGTACGGCGAGGTCGTCGAGTCGGTCCCCGGCCACGTCTACGAAGATGCCTTGACCCAGATGAAGTCCTCGCGCGGCGTCAGCCAGGACACCGAACTGACCACCGATGACCTCAAGGAACTTGTTGCGACGTTCAAACGACTCTCCACCGAGCAGATCGGTCAGGAGCTGCCCACCGACCCGGTCGAGCAACTGCGCCGCAGCGTCGATGCCGTATTCCGCTCCTGGCTCAACCCCCGTGCGGGCGTCTACCGTCGCGCCAACAACATCCCCGACGACCTCGGTACCGCTGTCAACGTGATGCAGATGGTGTTCGGTAACCGCGGTGAGACTTCCGGCACCGGCGTGTGCTTTACCCGCAACCCCTCGACCGGCGAGAAGGAGCTGTACGGCGAGTTCCTGGTCAACGCGCAGGGTGAGGACGTCGTAGCCGGTATCCGTACCCCGAAACACCTCGAGGAGATGGAAGCGGTCCTGCCGGACGCGTACCACGAGCTGCTCGCGACGATGACCCGGCTCGAAGACCATTACAGTGACATGCAGGACATCGAGTTCACGATCGAGGATAAGAAGCTCTACCTCCTCCAGACCCGTAACGGCAAGCGCACCGCGGCCGCCGCGATGCGCGTCGCGACCGACCTCGTCAGCGAGGGCAAAATCGACAAGATCGAAGCGCTGCGCCGGATCGAGCCGGCTCAGCTCGATCAGCTTCTGCACCCTGCGATCGACGCCTCGGCGAAGGGGAAACCGCTTACCATCGGCCTCAATGCCTCCCCAGGCGCGGCCGTCGGCACGATCGTCTTCGACGCGGACACCGCCGAGGCCAAAGGAAAGGCCGGCGAGCACGTCGTACTCGTGCGTTGGGAGACGACCCCCGATGACATCGCGGGCGTCATTGCCTCGCAGGGCGTACTGACCGCGCACGGGGGCATGACCTCACACGCCGCCGTCGTCGCGCGCGGCATGGGCAAGCCCTGTGTCGCCGGAGCGTCCGGGATCCGGCTCGACCCGCACGCGAAGTCACTCACGATCGGCGACAAGGTCCTGCACGAAGGCGACATCATTACCCTCGACGGGTCCACGGGCGAGGTCTTCGACGGCGCACTGCCGCTCGTACCGCCGCAGGTAAACGCGGACTTCGAGAAGATCGTCGAATGGGCCGACGAGGTACGCCGCCTCGGCGTACGGGCGAACGCCGACACCGGCGAGGACGCCCGCAAGGCTCGCGAGTTCGGCGCCGAAGGCATTGGCCTGTGCCGCACCGAGCACATGTTCATGAATAGCTCTCGACTGCCCGCCGTCCGTAAGATGATCCTTGCCGACGACGAAGACGCCCGGGAGCTCGCACTCGCCGAGATCCTGCCGATGCAGCAAGCCGACTTCGAGGAGATCTTCCGGGCGATGAGCGGTCTACCGGTCACCATCCGGCTGCTGGATCCGCCGCTGCACGAGTTCCTGCCGTCGCTGCTCGATCAGGCCCTCACCGTCCAGAAGCTCGAGCTCACCGGCGCGAGCGAGGAAGAGGTCGCCAAGGCCGACGGACTGCTCAGCCGGATCAAGAAGCTGACCGAGACCAATCCGATGCTCGGCACCCGCGGTGTCCGGCTCGCACTGCTTTACCCGGAGATCCCCGAGATGCAGGTCCGCGCGATCGCGCGCGCCGCGCTCAAGGTCGCCGAAGAGGGTGGCGATCCGAAGATCGAGATCATGATCCCGCTCGTCGCGTTCTCCACCGAGCTCGAACGCACCCGCGAGATTGTTGACGAGACCATAACCGACGAGTTCAACCGGGCCGGCAAGTCGCTGCCCTACACGGTCGGCACGATGATCGAACTTCCGCGTGCCGCGATCTGCGCCGACCAGATCGCCGAACACGCCGACTTCTTCAGCTTCGGCACCAACGACCTGACGCAGACCTCGCTGGGCATCTCGCGCGACGACGCCGAGGGCAAGTTCCTCGCGGCGTACGTCGATGAGCAGCTGGTGCCGGCGAATCCCTTCGCGTCGGTGGATGTCGACGGCGTCGGCGAACTCGTGCGGATCGGCGTCACCAAGGGCCGCGGTGTCAAGCCGGAGCTCAAGACCGGCGTCTGCGGAGAGCACGGCGGCGACCCGGCCTCCATCTCGCTGTTCGAGAGCATTGGCCTGGACTACGTGTCCTGCTCGCCGTACCGAGTGCCGATCGCCCGCTTCGCGGCGGCCCGCGCCGTTCTCGGCGAGAAGTAGCGCGTCATGCTGGCCGGTCGCTTCGGTATCGACATTCCGCAGGGCGGCGCCGGACCGGGCATCGGCCAGCAGATCGCGCGGTTCACGTCCGAGGCCGAACGCCGCGGGTTCAGCGCGCTGTGGGTGACCGACCCGCAGGCGCCGGGTGCACTCAGTCCGCTGGAAACGCTCGCCGTGGCGGCGGTCTCGACGTCCTCGGCCGCGCTCGGGGTCGCCGTACTGATAACGCCGCTGCGCTCCCCGATTCACCTTGCGCGTGAGCTCGCGACCGTCGACCGGCTCAGCGATGGCCGGCTGATCGCGGGTGTGGGGATCGGTAACGACCGCGCCGCACCGGCCCGGCACGGTCTCACGGTCAGGCGCCGGGTGACCGAATTCGAACGCGGGCTCGTGCTGCTGCGCGACCTGCTGCAGAAGGAAACGGCTTCCTCGGGCGCGCCCTGGGACCTCGATCGCCAGCCACGTCCGCTCGAACCGATCCAGCGGCCGGGCCCGCCGATCTGGTTCGGCGCCCGTACGCCGCCCGCCTTGGAGCGCGCCGCGCGACTCGGTGACGGCTTCATCGGCGCCGGATCGATGTCAACCGCCGACTTCGAGGTGGCGCTGTCCCAGCTGCGCCCGCACATCGAGGGACGACGGGGCTTCCCTCTCGCGAAACGCGTCTACCTACATGTCGGCGTGAAAACTGAAGCCACGTGGGCGGCCATCCGTGACTGGTTTGGCGCGCACTATGGCAATCCAGACCTCGCGGAGCGGGTCGCGATATGCGGTGAATCCGGCGAGATCATCGACTCGCTGACCCATCTGACTAGTCTCGGCGTCCAGCATCTCGCGCTCAGCCCCGTCCTCGACGACTACGACCAGATGGTCGCGCTCAGTGAGGACGTCCTGCCCCACGTCGCCGCACCCTGAGACAGCCGGATGCGGGCCCTACCGAGGCGTCAGTCGCGCTCAACGGCGACGAGTGCGCCGGCGACGATCACTTCGCGCAGGACAGGGTTGAGGGCGACGGACTCTCCCGGTGCGGCGTAGGACTCCGTAAGCGGCTGCGCTGCCATCAGTGCTCCTCCAACTGACGTTGCGGTATGGCGAATCGCTGCTGGATCTCCTCTACGACGAGAGTCGCGGTCTCTGCGCAGGCGGTGGTGCCGCCATTGGCGTACTCCTTGACTCCATCTCCGACGTTCCACAGATTGTCGATCGGCGTCGTGTGCGGGAGGTCGAACCCGGCGACCGCTCTCTGCGGCGGCCAGTCGTCGCGGGTCACCGCTACCGACAGGATGCGCGCCTCGTCGAACCCAGGCACCTCCCGTCCCAACTCGTCCAGCAACAGCTGCGTCTCGGCCTGTTCATCGAACTCACCGACCGATGGCTTAGGCACCGACGTACCAACGTACAGATTCCATGGGTACGGCGCCATCTCTGGACATATATCGGTGAAATTCGCCAAGTAGCAAAGCCTGTCGGTCTTAGCGAAGCTGACCATCCCAGGCGAATCTATAAGGCGACGCTCACTCGCGAAATTAACGGTGATCATGGCCGTCGGTCGGTCGGTACGGCGTACTTCTGCCCGGTATTCTTCGGACAGGTTGTCCGATCCGACCAGGCCCACGGTCGCCGCCGGCCCCACATCACTGACGGCGAAACCACACCGGACTTGCGTGGTCTGGCCGTTGCGGCGTACAACGGCACCGGCGATCTTGCCGTCCTCGAATGACAGTGAAGCCACCTCCGCCGAGAGCCACACCTGACCACCATCTCGCTCGATCGCCCGCACGAGTGACTTCCAAATACCGATAGTTCCCTCCGGGCAGAAGCCAAAAGTCTTAAACGCGCTTTTGCGGGTGAAGTAAGTCAGGAACACCCGTGCGGGAAGTTCGTCAGAGCCCACGGCGAAGACCGACCCGCACATGTTGCGGAAGATCCCTTGGACCGACTCGTTCTTCGTAAACTTCGCGACCCACTGGGCGGTCGTGAGCTCCTCTTCCGGTAAGCCAGTATCACTGCGCGCGGCGCCCAGCCCCTTCAAGAGCTTCGCCCCACTTCGCGTTATCTTCGACAGCAACAGTCCCCAACCGCCGCCTGTAACGTCTACTTCCTTCCCGCCTATGCGATACAGCAGCGGCGGGTGCGGTGTGCGCACGTCAAACTCGGCATCGACCTCGCGAAACGTTTGCTCGGTGATGCCACCGGTCTCGATGACGATCGCCCCATTGTTGACCTTGAAGCCGTCTATGTCATCGGTCGAGGCCCGGCCGCCCACCTTGTCGAGTCGCTCAACGACCAACGTGCGATAACCAAGGTGTTGCAAACGCGCGGCCGCAAACAAGCCCCCCGCGCCCGCTCCGATAACCAACGCGTCAAACGACTCCCCTGACGACTGCATGCGCACTCCCGTCGTACTCTTGTATTCGAAGAAAATTTAACACAAATTCAAAAATCTGAGACCTCGAGAATCGAGGTGTACTAAATTGACCCAAAGCGCTAACAGTCATCGAAAGGGCGAGACATTGACTTCGACCCACGCCGCGCAGGCAGCGGGTTCCGCGGCCGCCGGGCATGTCATCTTCAACCCGGAGCACGACGCACTTCGGGCCTCGATCCGCTCATTCGTCGACCGGGAGATAGTGCCGAACGTGGCAGCTTGGGAGAAGGCCACGTTCCCCAACTCAATCGTGAAATCCCTGGGCGACAACGGCTTTCTCGGGCTCTCGATCCCTGAGCGGTACGGCGGGCAGGGAGGCGACTACTTCAGCAACCTCGTGCTTGCGGAGGAGATTGCGCGCGGTGGAAGCGGCGGATTGCTGATGGGTTTGTCGGTGCACACCGACATGGTGATGCCGCCGATCCTCGAGTTCGGCACGGAGGAGCAGAAGCAGCGCTGGGTGCGGCCAGGCGTCGCCGGCGACATGGTGTTCAGCCTCGGTATCACTGAACCGGACGCGGGCTCCGACGTCGCGGGCATCCGCACGCACGCAATCCGTGAGGGTGGTGGCTGGCGGATCAACGGCTCTAAGACGTTTATCACCAATGGGCACCGCAACTCGATGATCCTGCTTGTGACAAAGACTGACCCGTCCGCCGGCCACAAGGGATTCACGCTCTTCCTTGTGCCGATGGATACGCCCGGCGTCGTACGGCAGGCGAAGCTCGAAAAGGTCGGCATGCATGCTTCCGACACTGCACTGTTGTCTTTCGACGACGTCCATGTCGGCGATGACGCAGTGCTCGGTGAAGTCGGTCAGGGATTCAGCCAGATCATGTGGGAGCTACAGGCCGAACGCCTGATCGGCGCGGCCGGCTGCCTCGCCTACGGGCAGTACGCCTTCGACAAGACCGTTCAGTACGCCAAGGACCGGCATACATTCGGGCGACCCCTCGGACAACATCAGGTCATCCGGCATAAGTTTGCCGACATGGCCACAAAGATCGAGGCCGCACGGGCCTTGATCTATCAGACCGCGCGCAGCTACGCCCGGGGCGACTACCCGGTCCGTGAGATCTCGATGTGCAAATTGCTCGCGACCCAAACCGCCTGGGACGTCGCAGATCAGTGCATGCAGATCCACGGCGGCAACGGCTACATGGACGAGTACGACGTATCCCGGGTCTTCCGCGACATCCGTCTGTATCGGATCGGTGCCGGCGCCGATGAAATCATGCTCGACGTGATCGGGAAGTCCTACGGCTTCTGACGGCACGGACCTGACCAAGTGCCGTACCTGGGCACGGCTTCGAAGCGATTGTGACGCTGACGTGGCCAGCCTCAGAGTGTGTCTATGCCCAGCGCGACCGACTGACCTGCCTGCGCCACCATCCCCTCTGCTAGTCGCTGACCGCGCCGGTTCAGCTTCGCCCGGTACGCGGGAGCACGATCGAGGCCGCGAAACCGCCGCCGGGACGCGCCCCTAGTTCCAATCTTCCACCGTGTGCCTGGGCAATCTCTCGTACCAGCGCGAGGCCGAGGCCGAACCGTCGGGTACCCATCGCTCCGGCTTCCTCCGCCCGTCGCCCCATGCTCGTTCCCCGCGCAAACCGCTCGGTCAACCTTGGCAGATCTCGCGGATCGGCGCCCGGACCATTGTCAGCAACCTGTAGCCGGACCACTCCGCTGCTCTCCAGCGTGACGCTGATCCAGATGGTGCCACCAGCCGGGGTATGCGAGATCGCATTGTCGATCAAGGCCAGCAGCGCCCGCCGCAAGGAGACCGACGACCCCGCGACCACGAGTCGAGAACTGACCATGCGCACGAGGTGCAGGCGCGCCTGCTGGCCCAACATGGACATCGAGTTCACGACGTCGTCGACGAGCATCGTTAAGTCGACGGCGTCCGCTCGCGACGGATCGTCAGCGAGTTGCGCGCTAGCGAGTAACTCGTCGACGATGTCACCGAGTACCCGGCTGTCGTTTACCAGTTGTTGGACAATCGGCTTTACCGGATCGCCTGGGTCAACCTTCCGGTCGAGCAACTGTGCGCGAGTGTGCAGAATCGTCAACGGCGTGCGAAGCTCATGGCCGGCATCTGCGACGAAGCGTCGCTGAAGCTCTAATGCGTTCGAGAGCGGTCTTACTGCCCGCGCCGCCGCGATCCAGCCGATGCCTCCGGCAATGACGATGCCAGCCGCGCCTGAAATCAATACGGCGTCAAAAACGAAACCGTCGTCGCCGGGAGGCTCGCCCGAGCCGTGATGATGGAAACGTGTCAGAAGAAACACCGCCGCCGCGACGAATACGACCGCAATTGCACATGCACCGGCAAGCTGGACTGCAACGCGTCTGGCCATTGTGCGGACTAACAACCTGTCCCCGGGCGCCATCCCCGCGGGCTCGCCACTATTCACGCGTCACCCAACCGATAACCCAGCCCGTGGACGGTAGCGATGACATCGCGGCCGAGCTTGCGACGCAGGTAGTGCACGTAGGTGTCTACGATTCCTTCCCCGTCATCCTGATCGAACGCGAGATTGAGCAGCTCGGCGCGCGTGAATACCCTGCCCGGGCGACGCGCGAGCGCATACAAGAGCGCGCTTTCGCGACCGGATAAGTGCACGGCAACGTTGCCGTCTGTGATGACTCGCCGCTGGCTGTACGTGAAACGAAGATGCCCGACCGATATGTCGTCAACGTCATAGTCACTGTTTCGCCGAGTCAAGGCCCTGAGCCGGGCGAGCAGTTCTTCTATCTCGAATGGTTTGACCATGTAGTCTTCGGCACCGGCATCCAGTCCCTCGACCTTGTCTGCGAGGGTGCCGCGCGCGGTCAGTACCAGCGCGGGCGTACGTACACCCTTGGATCGGATCCGCCTGACCAAGTCCAACCCCTCGATTGCGGGGAGCCCTCTATCAATCACTATGACGTCAAAGTCCCGGGTAAGAGCGAGGTGTAACGCTGACTGCCCGTCGGTTGCGTGCTCGACCTCGTAGTCATCAGAGCACACCTCTGCGAGTAGCGGTCCGAGCACTCGGTCGTCCTCCACCAATAGCAGGCGTGCGCGAGCCGTTCGGCTGTCTTGGTCCGCATTCATCGCGTAGAACGACCCATTCGGCAAGTCTTGCACGGGTTCCTTTGAGAATTCTCTAATATTCACCGCGCACCATGGGAACTGCGACGCGACCGCGTAGCAATCAACTCCCGGAGCGGCGATGATCAGAACACTTAGTAGTCGGCCACAGCGGAGCGCGCCGTTTGGGAGCAGCACCCGCGCATCCGATCTGGTGTATCAGCCTGCCGACCGAGTCCTAAAAGAACGACGAGCCGCTAGCGTCGCCATTTGGCTGGCCGCCGCCAGCGTCATCAGCGTCGTGGTGCTGTGGCTGGTCGGGGGCGGGCTCACTGAGACCTCGGCACCCGGATCTGCGACAACGTCTCTTGGTCGGATCACCGGACTACTCGCGTCAGATCTTCTTCTGATCCAACTGCTCACCATGGCTCGGATCCCGTGGTTTGAAAGGTCCATTGGGCGAGACAGACTGACTCGCTGGCACCGGTGGGTCGGCTTCTCGTCGTTCAATCTGATGCTCGCCCATATCGTCCTGATCACGGCCGGTTATGCACAAGCGGCGGCCACCAACGTTGTGTCTCAAACCTGGGACTTCATCGTCAACTACCCGGCAATGCTCCTTGCGATAGCCGGAACTTTTGCTCTGGTACTTGTCGTCATCACATCGCTGAGGGCGGCACGTCGCCGGCTGCGCTACGAGTCGTGGCATTTGCTGCACCTGTATGCATACCTTGGCGCCGGTCTAGCACTGCCGCATCAGTTGTGGGCTGGCCAGGACTTCACTTCGTCGGTGGGGACTGTGGGCACTCGCCGCCGGGGCGGTCATTGGTTTCCGGATGCTTCTTCCACTGTGGCGGTCGGTCCATCACCGGATCGCCGTGAGCGCGGTCATCCCCGAAGGCCCGGGGGTCTATACGGTCGTAATGAACGGGCGCCATCTCGATCGGTTAGGCCTGCAGGCGGGGCAGTTCTGTCAATGGCGATTCCTCGATGGTCGCGGATGGTCCCGGGCGCACCCGTACACGATCTCCGCGCGACCACGCCCCGACGAGTTGCGAATCACGGTTGAGCAAACAGGTGATGGCAGCCACGGCGTCGCGAGGCTACGCCGCAGGACCCTTGTGATCTTCGAAGGTCCGTACGGCACGCTCACCGCCGATCGCCGCACCCGCCGCGATGTGCTGTTGATCGCTGCCGGCGTTGGAATCACGCCGATGCGGGGACTCGCGCAGTCGATCTGCGCCGAGCCTCCCGCTGGCGGGCCTGGCGGCCTCCGGCGTCCATCCGTGACCGTTCTTCACCGGATCCGTAATCCCCGTGACGCACTATTCGTGAAGGACTTCGCGGACTTAGCGCGGACCGGGCGCTGTCGGCTGATACCCCTCATGGGTCGTCGGGATCCTGCCGGGGGCTGGCTGCCGGTCGCACCGCGCCCGAACTCATACGATCTGCTGCACGAGATTTCACCCGACGTTGCCGGCCGCGCTGTCTACATCTGTGGGGGCGACGAATGGATGCGCGAGGTGCGCAAGTCTCTTCGCGCGGCCGGTCTCAGGTCTAGTCAGATTCACTGCGAAAGATTTGCGAACTGATGACTAGATTGTTTACGCGAAGGGGTCTTTGATCATGAAGCGCATAGTTCTCGCGATGGCGACCACCCTTGCGGTGTTGTTCTTGTTGTTCAGTTATCGCACGAGCACGATCGGTCCAACGACCGCCACAGGCACCGCGACCCGCGCCGCGCACGTCGTTCCCAGTAGCCCG
>CAJDTT010000083.1_pt1 | contig 29360 bp, 30 predicted proteins | sample 7389841 | NCBI WGS metagenome assembly CAJDTT01 (sample SAMEA7055655, study PRJEB34461) | soil metagenome | biome: terrestrial ecosystem; feature: Peninsula; material: soil | place: Antarctica | collected 2016
TCGTGATCACCGTCGACCAGGACACTGCGCAAACCGGTCGTGAGCCGCTCAAGGAGCTCGGCAGGTTTCGGGTCCTCCCGCGCGACGACCGCGGCCAAGACATCGGCTTCGGGATGAACGCCATTGCACGCACATTCGGCGAGATCTCGGTCGGCGACACTGCCCAGATCACCTATGCCGACGTACCGTACGTCGAGCGGATGCTCTCCGCGAAAGGACCGGCCAATGGCTGAGCTGGATCTCAAACTGGACCTCAAGCACCTCGCCTCAGGCAAAGTACGCGACATCTACGAGGTCGACGCGGACCATCTGCTGTTCGTGACCAGCGATCGTATTTCGGCGTACGACTTCGTACTCGAGACGCCGATTCCGGACAAGGGCGCCGTACTCACCGCGCTGTCCGCGTGGTGGTTCGAGCAGCTCGGCTCGATCGTCGAGCACCACCTGGTCGCCGTCGATGACCCGCGCATCCCGCCTGCCGTACGCGGCCGGGCCATGCTTGTCCGCCGACTCGATATGGTGCCTGTCGAGTGTGTTGCGCGCGGCTACCTCGCCGGGTCCGGGCTCAAGGAGTACGACGCGGGCAAGACCGTCTGCGGGATCAGCCTTCCGGACGGTCTGGTCGACGGTTCGAAACTGCCCGAGCCGATCTTCACGCCTGCCACGAAGGCCGAGCTCGGCGATCACGACGAAAACGTCACCTACGAGCAAGTAGCCGCCGTACACGGTGCCGAGCTCGCCGATCGGCTGCGTGCCACCACGCTGAGCATCTACTCACTCGGGCGCGACATCGCCCGTGACCGCGGCATCGTCGTTGCGGACACGAAGTTCGAGTTCGGTCTCGACGCGTCCGGCGCGCTCGTACTCGCCGACGAGGTCCTCACCCCGGACTCCTCACGCTTCTGGCCGGCCGACGAGTGGGAACCTGGACACCCGCAGCCGTCGTACGACAAGCAGTTCGTGCGCGACTGGCTCACCGGTGAGTCCGGCTGGGATCGCACGAGCCCGCCGCCGCCCCTGCCGGCTGCGATCGTCCAGGCCACACGGGACAAGTACATCGAGGCCTACACCCGGATTACCGGCCTCAACTTCGAGGACTGGCTGGCCCGCTAGCCATCCGACTCTCTGGTTGCCCTCTAAACGGCGTGAATCTGCGGTCGGGTTCGTGCATAATTTGCTGGCTGGTGGGTACTAGCCCCCTACAAACGCCGACCATGAGGAGCGAAAAATGGCAACAGTGTTGTGGATCTTGGCGGTGATTCTGGTGGTTTCCGGGATCTTCGCGATCTTTCGGAAGCAGATGCTTTGGGGAATCGTGCTAATCGTCGTTGGTCTTCTTGTCGGACCAGGCGGCGTGAGCATCTTTACCTGATATAGAAGCAAAGCAATAAGGCGGCGTCAGCTCAGGCTGGCGCCGCCTTCTTGTATTTGGCGGGGCGTAGCGGCGGCAAGAGGCCGGTCCGCCACGGGCCGATTCGACCATTCCGGTTGCCCACGTCGCGGAAACATGGTTGCGTAGAGATTGGTGGTCGAGCAGTCGTGCCGCTGGCAACCTCTTCCTTGAGGTCAGGTGTCACCATGGCTGCATCCGTCTCGCTCGTTCATTCCGCTAAGCACGCAGATCAAGTCGTCCGGGGTACGGACGGTCGAAGTGAAGGCGGGCAAAGTCAGGGCGACCGCCGACTCAACACTCGCAGATTGTTCGAAGAACTCTCGGCCAGCCAAGAGGCGGACGGTCGGGCCGCGATCAAACGGCGGATCATCGAAGAAAACATGCCGGTCGCTGCCTCTATCGCCGGCCGGTACGCCGGTCGAGGCGAGAACCAGGATGATCTGCGTCAGGTGGCGTACGTCGGACTGAGCAAGGCCGTCGCCGGGTTCGACAGCGCAATGGGCAAGGATTTCTTGAGTTACGCCGTGCCTACGATCGCCGGCGAGATCAAGAAACACTTCCGCGACCACTGCTGGACCGTCCGCCCGCCACGGCGCATTCAGGAGTTACAGAGCCGAATCTCCGGTGCCCGCGAGCGACTGACCCAGGAACTCGGCCATACGCCGAGCCGTACCGAACTCGCGACCGAGTTGGGGGTCGCCGAACGTGAGATCACCGAGGCGCTGTCCGCGGACGGCTGCTTCTCGCCGTCGTCGCTCGATACGCCGATAGGTGACGGGTCGGCAACGTCGACGGGCGATCTGATCGGCGATTACGACGGTGAGTTCGAACGCCGCGAAGGCAGCATGGTCCTTGAGGAACTGCTGAGCGGTCTCAGCCCGCGCGAGCGTGACCTCCTGACCTTCCGGTACGTCAATGACTGGACGCAGGACCGGATCGCCGAACGGCTCGGCGTGACCCAGATGCAGGTATCGCGGTTGCTGAAGCGGATCCTGCAGGACCTCGGCGCCCGCGCGGCCGCGTGAGACCGTTCGCCAAGAGGCGGCGGTTAGATCGTCCGATAGGGGTGAGTCGGTGCAGGAAATCGGGGGAAGTGCCCGCACCGACTCACGTCCTGGGTGGCCCACACTCGATGGGCGACAGCGGGCGGCGCCGAAGCGCCGACTGTCATGGCGAAGCATGTGGTTGACGGGCCTGCGGATTGCCGTGGCCAGATAGTTGGCGCACACGACATGTCCCGCAGCGCGACTCGAGCTCGGTTGACGATGACGGCAGTGTCGAGTCACTTTTGTGGCAGTGGCGGCCTGGGTGGCAGTAGCGATAAGTTGAGTGTTGAGTACGTGCGCGGACCGAAATCACGGACACGATGTGCTCGGTGAACCCACCAAGTGCTTAGTTGCATACGATCCCCCTTGTAGCGCGCCCGAGTCGTCCGTTAAACGAACCGAAACCGGCAGTGCGGTCGCCCCCCGGCAACCGTCGCTGTGAGTGAGGTTACACGATTTCATTCCGATCTCCTACGGCACCCGTGAAAAATCGAAACCTACGGAAGTTGGTAGCAATGTTTGAGTATTCAAGCACCGTGTCCGCGTCACTAGTTGACGTCTTCAGCTGGCACGAGCGGCCTGGTGCGTTCGCTCGGCTGGCGCCGCCATGGCAGCCGGTGCGGTTGGTTTCGGAGGCCACCAGCCTGCGCGACGGTACGGCGGTTCTGGGCTTCCCCGGCGGACTGCGCTGGGTAGCGCGGCACCAGCCCGATGGGTTTGACCCACCTCACCAGTTCGTCGACGAACTGGTGAGCTTCCCGCTGCAACGAATACTGCGGTGGCGGCACACGCATCGGTTCGAGGCCGTTGACGACGCCCACACCCGTGTCATCGACGAGGTGGCTTCCCGTGTCCCCGATGCGGTACTGGGCCAGATGTTCGGCTATCGACATCGTCAACTGACTGACGACCTCGCCACTCACAGCTGGGCCAGCGCGCTCTCGCCAGGACCGATGAGGATCGCCATCACTGGTTCGTCGGGGCTTGTCGGCACGGCGTTATCGGCGCTTCTGACGACGGGCGGTCACGACGTAGTGCGGCTGGTGCGGCATACGCCGAGTGGACCGGGGGAGCGCCGCTGGGAGCCGCTGTCTCCGGATTCGGACCTACTTGACGGCGTCGACGCGGTGGTCCATCTCGCCGGGGCATCGATCGCCGGACGGTTCACCGCGGAGCACAAACGCGCAATACAAGACAGCCGGATCAGCCCCACCCGGCGGCTCGCCGAGGTCGCGGCGCGGACCGGGCGGCCGATTCGGTTCATCTCGGCATCGGCGATCGGCTACTACGGTGCCGACAACGGCGACGGGTTGCTCACCGAGGACAGCGAACGAGGCGACGGGTTCTTGGCCGAAGTGGTCGCGGACTGGGAAGCCGCCGCAGATCCGGCCCGCGATGCAGGGCTCAATGTCACCGCCATACGCACCGGCATAGTGCAGTCCCGTAACGGCGGCACCCTTCGGCTGATGTACCCGCTGTTCGCGGCCGGTCTGGGCGGGCGGCTCGGCGATGGCGCGCAGTGGACCTCGTGGATCGGAATCGACGACCTCCTGGACGTGTATTACCGCGCGCTTGTCGACGATCGGCTGTCCGGGCCGGTTAACGCGGTCGCGCCCGAGCCGGTGCGCAATGCGGAGTACGCCGCAACGCTGGGCCGAGTGATGCGCCGACCGGCAATCTTGCCGACCCCGAGTTTCGGGCCGCGGCTGATCCTCGGCAGCGAGGGCGTGACGGAGCTGGTCGAGGCGAGTCAACGGGTCGAGCCCGAGAAACTCAAAGCCACCGGCCACAGCTTCCGTCAGCCACGGTTAGAGCAGGTATTGCGTCATCAGCTTGGTCGTTATTGAGCGGTCATCCGCGCTACGATTACCTCAAACACGCAGTTACGCTGCACGGCTGGCGATTGGAATCATCATGGGTTTCTTCGGAGCGCTCAGGAGCAAGGTCGAAGAAGTCGTCGGCAAGGTGGAGCGCACGGTGGGTGGCGCCGTCGGTGACAAGGCGATGGAGTTCGGCGGCGAGGCGCATTTCGAGCACGGTGAAGCGCTGCTCGACAAGGAGGAGCGCGGCGACGCGCCCGACGACAGCGCGGGCGCTCCGAGCAAGTAGTTCAAGTAGCGGCGGCCACACCACGTGGGCGCCTGATTCCGGATCGCGCCGACTAGGCTAGAGGTGCGGGGACGCAGCCGTCCTGCAGCCATCTTCTCGAGCTAACCGGAGCCTTTCGTGCCACGTGTCGTCGTCGACGTCCTGCTCAAATCGGAAATACTCGACCCTCAGGGTCAAGCCATCGAGCGGGCGCTGCCGCGCCTGGGTTTTGATGGAATCAGTGACGTCCGCCAGGGCAAACATTTCGAGCTGACGGTCGCCGATGACGTCGTCGATCCCGAGGACGTCGTGCGCCGCGTGGCCGACACTCTGCTGGCCAACCCCGTGATCGAAGACTTCACCGTCTCGTTGGTGAGCTGAACCGTGGCACGCATTGGAATCGTCACCTTCCCCGGCAGCCTCGACGAACAGGACTGCGCGCGCGCCGTACGTCGGGTCGGGGCCGAGGCGGTCGCGCTCTGGCACGGCGACCACGATTTACACAACGTCGACGCGATCATCCTGCCGGGAGGGTTCTCGTACGGCGACGCGCTGCGCTGCGGCGCGATCGCGAAATTCTCGCCGGTCATGGGCGAGGTGATCGATGCGGCGAAACGCGGTATCCCGATCCTCGGCATCTGCAACGGCTTCCAAATCCTGTGCGAGGCGCATCTGCTGCCCGGCGTACTCACCCGTAACGCGCACCTGCACTACCGGACCAAGGACCAGTCGCTGCGGATGGAAAACACCACAACCCCGTGGACGTCGGCGTACTCACCCAATGCCGAGGTCGTCATCCCGGTCAAGCACGGCGAAGGGCGTTACGTCGCCGAGGAGTCGGTGCTCGACGAGCTCGAGTCCGAGGGCCGGGTGGTCGCGCGATACGTCGACGGCAACCCCAACGGCTCGTCCCGCGACATTGCGGGGATCGCCGATGCGACAGGTAAAATTGTCGGCCTGATGCCGCACCCCGAGCATGCGATCGACCCGCTCACCGGTCCGACCGACGATGGACTGGGATTCTTTGCCTCTGCGCTCAACGCGCTGTCGGGGGTGGGCGTGTGAGCACCGTCGACACCACTGACAATGCCGCGCAGACGCCACAGGTCGAGCAGCCGTATGCCGAGCTCGGTCTCAAAGACGATGAATACCAGCGGATCCGCGAGATCCTCGGTCGGCGACCGACCTCGGCCGAACTCGCGATGTATTCGGTCATGTGGTCCGAGCACTGCTCTTACAAGTCGTCCAAGGTGCACCTGAGCATCTTCGGTGACCTGCCGAAGTCCGAGGCACTGCTAGTCGGGATCGGCGAAAACGCCGGTGTCGTCGACATCGGCGACGGCTGGGCCGTCACGTTCAAAATCGAGTCGCACAATCACCCGTCGTTCGTCGAGCCCTACCAGGGCGCCGCCACCGGCATCGGTGGCATCGTTCGCGACATCATCAGCATGGGCGCCCGCCCGGTCGGCGTGATGGACCCGCTTCGCTTCGGGCCGGCGGATGCGCTGGACACGCGCCGGGTGCTGCCCGGGGTCGTCGCGGGCATCGGCGGTTACGGCAACTGCCTGGGCCTGCCCAATATTGGTGGCGAGATCGTCTTCGATCCCTGCTATGCCGGCAACCCGCTCGTCAACGCACTCGCGGTCGGCGTCGTACGCCACGAGGACATCAAACTTGCGAAGGCGGCCGGACCGGGCAACCTCGTCGTACTCTTCGGCGCGCGCACCGGTGGCGACGGCATCGGTGGCGTCTCCGTGCTCGCCTCTGAGACGTTCGGCGACGAAGGGCCGGGTAAACGGCCAAGTGTGCAGGTCGGCGACCCGTTCACCGAGAAGCTACTCATCGAGTGCTGCCTAGAGATCTATGCCGCCGACCTCGTCGTCGGCATCCAGGATCTCGGTGGCGCGGGGCTGTCCTGCGCGACCAGTGAGCTCGCGTCCGCCGGTGATGGCGGCATGCATATTGAGCTCGACACCGTGCCGCTGCGGGACGCGACGTTGTCGCCCGAGGAGATCCTGATGAGCGAGTCACAGGAGCGGATGTGCGCTGTTGTCGAGCCCGCGCACATCGACGAGTTCCTGGCGATCTGTGCGAAGTGGGACGTGACCGCCTCGATCATCGGAGAGGTCACCGAAGGTGAGCAGCTGACCGTCGACTGGCACGGGGAGCGGATCGTCGACGTACCACCGCGGACCGTCGCGCACGATGGCCCGGTGTATCACCGGCCCATCGCGCGACCGGACTGGCAGGATGCGCTGGTCGCGGACACGGCGGCCGCGCTGCCGAAGCCGGCGACTCATGACGAGCTGCGCGCGCTGGCACTGCGGATGGTCGCCACGCCCAACCTGTGTGACAAGTCCTGGGTCACCGAGCAGTACGACCATTACGTCCGGGGTAACACAGTGCTAGCGCAGCCGGAAAACTCCGGTGTGATCCGCGTGGATGAGCAGACTGGCCGGGGGATCGCGCTGTCCACCGACGGCAACGGCCGATACGGCAAGCTGGATCCTTACCTCGGCGCGCAGCTGGCGTTGGCGGAGGCGTATCGCAATGTCGCGGTGACCGGCGCCGTACCGCTGGCCGTATCGGACTGCCTCAACTTCGGCAGCCCCGAGGACGCCGGCGTGATGTGGCAGTTTCAGCAGACCGTGCGCGGGATCGCCGACGCCTGCCGCGAGCTCGAACTGCCGGTGACCGGCGGCAATGTGAGCTTCTACAACCAGACCGGCGAGACCGCGATCCACCCCACGCCGGTGCTCGCCGTGCTCGGCACGTTTGACGACGTGACCCGGCGTACGCCGATGGCCTTCGGAGGAACGCCGGAAGAGATGCTGATCCTGGTCGGTGACACGCGGCCTGAGTTCGACGGCTCCGAATGGGCCTTCGCCGAACACGGTCACATCGGCGGCGTACCGCCGAAGGTCGACCTGCAGCGCGAACGGCGACTCGCTGAGGCGTTGGTCGCCAGTTCGCGCGACGGACTGATCTCCGCCGCGCACGACCTGTCCGACGGCGGTCTCTGGCAGGCGATCGCGGAGTCATGCATGCGCGGCAACGTCGGTGCCACTATCGTGCCGCCGGCACGGTACGCCGACGTCGAAGGGCTGTTCATTTTCTTGTTCGCAGAGTCTGCGGGCCGGGCGATCGTCGCCGTGCCACGCGAGCAGCAGACCCGCTTCACCGACCTGCTGACCCGGCATGAGCTGCCGTGGGCACAGATCGGGATCGTCGAGCCGACCGGTGACGAGATCGGCGTACAGAGCGCGTTTGGCATCAAGGTCGCCGATCTCAAGGACGCATGGAGCGGCACACTGCCCACACTGTTCGGTTCGGCCGAGGTCACCGCGCAAGGGCTCGCGGAGGAGCTGCACTGACCGTCCGCAAACCACCCACGGCAGACGAGGTGCGCGCCGCGCTCGCCGCCGTCTCGCCGTGGCTACGCGACGTCACGCAGCCCCCGCACCGCCCGCAAGTGGCGACAGCCGTGCGGCTCAGCGCCCGGTTCCTGGCCGCGGCGCATCCCGGTGGCGCGGTCGAGGTGCGCATCCCGCCGTACGTCGCGGTGCAGTGCATCGAGGGCCTGACCCATAAGCGGGGTACGCCGCCCAACGTGATCGAGACCGATCCGCGTACCTGGCTGCTGCTGGCCACCGGCCTACTGGGCTGGGACGCGGCCGTCGACGCGGCGCGGGTCTCGACCAGCGGCCAGCGCGCCGACCTGTCCACGATCCTGCCTATCGACCTCGACCCCCCGGCCGGCGAGGTCCCGCGGCCCTGAGCGCGCATGCCCGAGCGCCTTCCGAGTGCACAAGCGACTACGATCGTCGCTATGACCAAGAAGTCATTCGCAGAGCTTCCCGCCTCGACCAAGGTTCTGCTATACCTGCTCGGAGCCGTACAATTCGCTCTTTTGGGCGCCGCCCATTGGGACATCAGCCACCGCGACCCCTCCGAGCTACGCGGGTCGAAGGCGAAGTGGCGGGCCATCTCGTTGATCAACTTCGTCGGCCCAATCTGGTACTTCACACGCGGCAGGAAATAGCACCCACCTCGGTCGGACGCTGCGAGCGTTGGCCGTCCGCCCCTCTCTCAGTTCCGGCACCGATCGGGTGTAGGGGCAAAGAGCGGGTGGATGTAAGAACACAGTTTTGAACCTGTCCGAGGCAGGGGCCGACCCGTAGACTTGCCTTAGCACTTGTCCCGAAATTAAAGGGGAATCCCACGGTGGAACCGGTGGACGAGCCGCGCGAAGAGTGCGGTGTATTTGGCGCCTGGGCGCCGGGCGAAGAGGTCGCCAAACTTGCCTACTATGGGCTTTACGCAATCCAACATCGTGGCCAGGAAGCGGCCGGTATCGCGGTGAGCGACGGGTCGAGCGTGGTCGTCTACAAAGACATCGGCCTTGTATCGCAAGTCTTCGATGAATCCACGCTGTCGAGCCTGCGTGGACATATAGCCGTAGGGCACTGCCGCTACTCGACGACCGGTGGCAATACCTGGGAAAACGCGCAGCCGACCTTTCGTACCACGACGACCGGCACAAGCATCGCGCTCGGGCATAACGGCAATCTTGTCAATACCTCCGAGCTGGCCAGGCGGGCCGCAAAAGAAGGTGTCAAAGGTCTATCTGGAGCATCGACTGATTCCGATGTTATGACGTCTTTGCTTGCGTCTCGGCCGGACCTGTCGATCGAGGCGGCGGCGATGGAGCTGCTGCCGACGCTGCGAGGCGCGTTTTCACTGGTGTTCATGGACGAGCACACGCTGTACGCCGCCCGCGATGCGCAGGGCGTCCGCCCGCTGGTCCTGGGTCGGCTGGAGCGCGGCTGGGTTATCGCCAGTGAGACCGCAGCGCTGGATATCGTCGGCGCTTCGTTCGTGCGCGAAGTCGAACCCGGCGAACTCATCGCGATCGACGACGACGGCCTGCGCTCGCAGCGTTGGGCCGTCCCTGACCCCAAGGGCTGCGTCTTCGAATACGTCTACCTCGCCCGCCCGGACACCACGATCGCCGGTCGCGGCGTACACGCGGCGCGCGTCGAGATCGGTCGCCGGCTAGCTCGTGAGCATCCGGTCGAAGCGGACCTGGTCATCCCGACGCCGGAGTCCGGTACGCCGGCCGCCATCGGGTACGCCGAAGAGTCCGGCATTCCCTACGGGCAGGGCCTGGTCAAGAATGCGTATGTCGGTCGCACGTTCATCCAGCCCAGCCAGACGATCCGTCAGCTCGGAATTCGGCTCAAGCTCAACCCGCTGCGCGACGTCATTCGCGGCAAACGACTGATCGTCGTCGACGACTCGATCGTGCGCGGCAACACTCAGCGCGCGCTCGTGCGGATGTTGCGCGAGTCCGGCGCTCTCGAGGTGCACGTCCGCATCTCGTCGCCACCGGTGAAGTGGCCGTGCTTCTACGGCATCGACTTCGCCAGTCGGGCCGAGCTCGTCGCCGGCGGTCTTGATATCGACGGCGTACGCGCCTCGATCGGTGCCGACTCGCTTGGCTACGTCTCGCTCGACCAGCTCATCGCCGCCACCGAACAGCCCAAGTCTCGGCTGTGCACGGCATGTTTCGACGGCAACTATCCGATCGAGCTGCCGAGCGCCGACTTGATCGGCAAGCACGTCCTCGAAGGCGTCTCTCGCAAGGTCGACGCCGAGGGCCTCGACCGCTTCGCCACCGACCCGTCACCACAGCAGATAAGGCCGTAATGAGCGACCAGCACGACAACTCGACGTACGCCGCAGCGGGAGTAGACCTCGAGGCCGGTGATCGCGCCGTCGAGCTGATGAAGAGCAAGGTCGCACGGGCTTCGCGCCCGGAGGTCGTCGGAGGACTCGGCGGATTCGCCGGCTTATTCGCGCTCGACACGACGAAATACACCAAGCCGCTGCTCGCGTCCTCGACCGACGGCGTCGGCACCAAGATCGCCATTGCGCGCGCTCTGGACAAGCACGACACGATCGGTCAGGACCTCGTCGCAATGGTGGTCGACGACATCGTCGTCTGCGGCGCCGAACCGCTGTTTCTACAGGACTACATCGCGTGCGGCAAGGTCGTCCCGGAGAAGATCGCCGCGATCGTCGGTGGCATCGCCGAGGGCTGCCGGATCGCCGGCACGGCGCTTGTCGGTGGCGAAACCGCCGAACATCCTGGTCTGATGGACCCCGAGGAATACGATGTGGCCGCGACCGCCGTCGGCGTCGTCGAGGCCGACAAGGTCCTCGGGCCCGAGCGGGTGCGGCCCGGTGACGTGCTCATTGCGATGGGCTCGAGCGGCGTACACAGCAACGGCTACAGCCTGGTCCGCAAGGTGATCGCGGACGCTGGCCTGGACCTGTTCGGTACGCCGGAAGGCTTTGACCGCACACTCGGTGAGGTACTGCTCGAGCCGACCAAGATCTACACGCTTGAGTCACTCGCCCTGTTCGCCCAGGTCGACGTGCACGCCATGTGCCACGTCACCGGCGGTGGCATCCCGGGTAACCTGCCGCGGGTGCTCCCCGCCGGCACGATCGCGACCGTTGATCGCTCGACGTGGTCGCTGCCGCCGGTTTTCGGACTACTTGGCGCGGCGGGTCACATCGAGCGTGCAGAGTTGGAACGAGCGTTCAACGTCGGAGTCGGGATGATCGCGGCGGTCGCGGCGGCGGACGCGGACCGGGCGATCGGCGTACTGCGATCGCAGGGAGTCGATGCATGGGCCTGCGGCACCGTGGCAGCCTCTTCGGGCAACGGCGGAACTGAGCTGGTCGGCGACTACCGCCCATAGAGTTTCGATCGCTTCGCTCAGCTCACGTGATTTAGCGGGCTAGCGGGAGCGACGGTCATCGTCGGAACCGTCGCCATAATCGGAGTACCTGCTTGCCAGATCGTCGTACGGATCCGGCTCCGAACGCTCTTCGCGACCATGATTGGTCCGAAGGCTTGGAGAGGTACCTGCGGTGAGCTCTCGCTGCAACGCAGTTAGATCGGTGTCAGGGGAGTAGTACTTCAACTCCCGTGCAACCTTGGTCTGCTTAGCCTTAGCACGGCCGCGCCCCATGGCTCGACCCCCTCATACGAAGTGCGGAGCGCGCGCAATGCGAGCCCCGGAATGATTAGTTAGTTTCGTGCTGCCCAGCCTACCCCGCGATCAGTCCAAACGTCGCGTTAGGGTTCAACACGTGGAGTCGTCGTATATGTCATCGTTACGCGTGTTCGAGCCGCTGGAGTCATTCGAGCCGGCCGAACAACGTCGTTGGGCCTCGCTGATCGACGCCCACCAGGCACCGACGCCGGAAGTGGCGGACGCGCAGGTGCGATTGGGACTGTTGCCGGCGGTGGCGGGAAGCACAATTGACTTCCGACTGCTGGAGGTCGCCGAGTCCGCGATGACGGTCGGATGGGAAGGCGCGCAACTTGTCTGTCCGCTCGATATCCGGCCGCGAGCACTGCAGGCCATAGTCGACTCGGAGTGGCGGTTGCCGTTTCCGCTCAACGACTGGACGATGTCCAAGAAGGTACGCCGGCGCGCGGCTCGGCTTCAGGCGCATCCCTCATCGACGCGCCCGCGCGGCGGACACCACATCCTCACGAGCAACTGGCGCGTCCCGGTCTGGTGGTGCGCGCTATTCAAATCGAGTGAGCAGGTGCGCGACGGCTCGCGCGGCGAGGCAGTGGCCTTCCGTACGTCGATCACCGACGCGATCAAGCGAGCCGATTCGGCAATGCAGACTGTCAATGACTCATTCGGCGCCGCCGAAATGACCGCGGACCTCGACTCGATGCTTGAGTGGTTGCGTACCTTCAATGACATGTCCGTCGTCGAGCTCGACTACGGCGGGCTGAGTTCCTATCCTCCCTCTGACGAGGACAAGAGCGATCTCAGCGTTCGCCTGGTCGCGAAGTCGCTCACGCATCTGTCTGCGGGGGAGATGGACGAGGCGCTTTCGGCGTACCACGAATTCACCGAAATTTGGGAAGAAATCGCCCGCCTTGAATCCTGGAACTGACCAGAGGATAACGTCACGGGAGAGACTCACCCGAATTTTCCCTTGAACAGGCATGGACCAGGAGCACTACATAATGGCTGCGGAAGTTACCGGACACAAGCAGAAGGCGGCGTGGCTCGAACGCGTCCTCCCCCCGGTCGAACAGGTACAGCCGGGACTCTGGTCGATTCCAGTCGAGATTCCGATCGCGCCGCTGCGTTATGTCTTGGTCTACGTACTCGAGCTTGACGATGGCATCGCCATCATCGACTCCGGCTGGAACGACACAAAGTCCTACGAGACGCTCGTCAGTGGCCTTGCGGTCGGCGGCTACCAGCTCAGCGACATCAAGGATGTCCTGATCACGCACGTACATCCCGACCACTTCGGGCTGGCGCGGCGAGTGCGCGAGGAAACCGGAGCGCGGATCACCCTGCACCGCACCGAGGCCGACACGCTGATGACGCACGCTGACGACGCGAAGAACTGGACGGCTGAAGGCTTCAGTGCGATGCTCACCGACGGCGTACCGGAGGACGAGGCGCGCGAGTTTTCGCCTACCGGCCGCGAGTTCCGCTCGTTGATCAGTGACGAACCGATCGATATCCTCATCGAGGACGGCGACCGGCTGAACCTGCCTGGCTGGAACATCGACGGGATCTGGACACCGGGACATACGCCGGGGCACATGTGCTTCCTGGACACGGACCGCAAGGTGATGTTCACCGGCGACCACGTGCTACCGCGGATCACTCCCAATATCTCCGTGCACTCCAACAACCCGCCGGACTCGCTCGCGAAATACATCGACTCGCTCACCAAGGTTGGCGACATCTCGCTCAAGGTCGACAACTGCGAGGGCCTGCCCGGTCATGAGTACCGGTTCGCCGGCATCAAGGAGCGCACGGTCGAACTCATCGACCACCACGAGGAGCGGCTCGAGGAGGTTCGTGAGCTCGTCAAGGCGAGGCCCGGGATCCACGCCTACGATTTGGCCGCGGCACTCACCTGGTCGCGGTCGTGGGAGTCCTTCGGGCCCCAGCAGCGGCGGTCCGCCCTCGGTGAGGCGGTCGCACACGTGGAACTTCTGCACCAGCGCGGCGTTGTGAATAGCGAGGGCTACGGAATTCGTCGTTGGCGACTTGCGAGGGCCTGATTCACAACTTCTGAAAGAGACCTCGCGATGGGCTTCATCATTAACCTGATTGCCGTGCTCGTGGCGATCGTGGGTGTGCTCGCGGTCGTGGCGGATGGCGCCTACCTCAAGCTGCTCGACAGCGTCGCCAAGAAACGTCCGGGTGGCGAAGTCACCCGCAAGTACGTCTCGAAGCAGTGGCCGGCCGTTGGCGTCGCCGGCGCCGGTTCGCTGGTCGCCTTGCTGATGACCAGCGGCGGCGCGGTGATGGACGTGATCGCGGTCCTCCTCGCGCTCGAATCCAGCTAACCCACCGCCAGTCTGGCCGTAAAAGTGGACTTGCGTGGCTGGTTTTGTGCGGAGGTGCCATGCAAGCGGACTTATATGGCCAGTGACGCCGTCCGGAAGCGGCCTGGAAGCACGCTCGCCGCGTGGCTAGATCACGGTGGAGAGGTCTGCGGTAACGGGCATCGGCGTCCGAAGAATCGCCTGCCATGCCCGATGCAAGGCCGCCACCGCCCGCTCTGTCTCATCCAGCCCGTAGGTGATCGGCACGCGCAGGAATCGCTCGAACGCGCCGTCGATCCCGAACCGCGGTCCGGCCGCGATGATCAGCCCCTGACTTCGGGCGGCGAGCGCGAGCTGGGAGCTCAGCGGTGCGCCCAAACCGGCCCAGATCGCTAGCCCGCCGCAGATGTGCGGCACGGTCCAGTCGGGAAAATGCGTGCCGAGCAGCGCCTCGAGCCGGTCCCGTGTCGTCCGTAACTGCGATCTTCGAGTCTGGATGATCTCGGACATGTGCGGCAGTAGTTCCAGCAGCATGAGCTGTTCGAGGACCGGTGTCCCCAAGTCGTACGACGCCCGCCCCGCGACGAGTTTGCCGATAGTCGAGGCGTCGGCGCGCACCCAGCCGAGTCGCAGCCCGCCCCACACTGTCTTTCCGGCCGAGCCGATCGTCACGATCGTGGCGTCGTCTTCGTCGTACGCCGCGAACGGCATAAAGTCCGTACGCCGGTCGATGTCCAGGTCCGCGGTGGTCTCGTCGACGACGATCACGGTCCCTTGACGAGCGGCGGCCCGGCAGACCCGGGCTCGCACCGGGGCGGGCATCGAGGCGCCCGTCGGGTTGTGGAAGTCCGGCATGAGGTAGGCGAGCGCGGGACTGGCCCGTTCGATCGCCTGCTCGACCATCGCAACGTCCCAGCCACCGGTAGCCTGCTCCGCTGTGACGGTGATCGGCACGAGTCGAGCGCCCGTCGTGCGCAAGGCGTCGTACGCGTGCGGGTACGACGGCATCTCGATCAGTGCCCGGTCACCGCGCACGATTCGACTGCGCGCGACCAGGCCAATGGCGTTCTGGGCGCCGAGCGTGATCATGATCTGCTCGGCGCTCGTGGTCAGCCCGGCGGCGGTGTAGCGCGCGGCGATGCCGTCCCTCAGCTCGGGGAGACCGAGGGTGTCGTAGTCGTATCCGGTCAGGTACCTCGGCAGCTGCTCGGCAGCGGTCACCGCGGCCGCCGCGACCTGCGAGATTGCCGGTAGCGCGGCCCTGCTGAAGTCGAGGCTGGCGCCACTGTCGAGCGCGGTCGTGCCGGGCCGTACGCCGGGGAGCCGGGCGATACTCCCGGAGCCGCGCACGCTGCGCAGGAAGTCGCGTTCGCGCAGCTGCCGGTAGGCCGCGGCGACCGTCGTACGGCTCAGTTGCAGACCCGCGGCGAGCTCGCGTTCGGCCGGCAGTCGCGTGTCGGTGGGGATGCGCCCGTCGAGGATGAGCAACCGGATCCGGTCGGACAGCGCGCGGTACGCCGCCTCTTCGCCACGCCAGTCGCCGAGGAGGCCGGCAAGCGCACGAGCGGTGATCTGCACGTCGGCCATGGAGCCACTATAGATGCGGATGGGTCGAAATCAAGCCAATAGTCCTCGATTGGCACCTTGATCGAAGGCCAATCTTCGATTTGAATGGGACGATGACCAGACGGATCCTCCAACTCCTGCTCGGCCTCGTCCTGTACGGCGTCGCGATCGCGCTCATGGTGCGCGCGGCTATCGGGGTCGCACCGTGGGATGTCCTGACGCAGGGGATCTCGCGGCAGACCGGGTGGGGTTTCGGGCTGCTCACCGTCCTCGTCGGGGCCGCCGTACTCCTGGCCTGGATTCCGCTGCGCGAGCGGCCCGGGGTCGGCACCGTGCTCAACGTGCTCATCGTCGGACCGGCCGCGGGTTTCGGGCTCTGGCTCATTCCGGACGCCACCGGGATCTGGTTACGGATATCGCTGTTCGCGGTGGGCCTTGCGCTGCTCGCGATCGCGACCGGACTCTACATCGGGGCGCGGTTCGGTTCCGGCCCGCGAGACGGGCTGATGACCGGGATCCATCGACGTACCGGCTGGCCATTATGGGTCGGCCGCACCCTCGTCGAGATCGCGGTGCTCGGTGCTGGCTGGGCGATGGGCGGCAATGTCGGCCCCGGCACCGTGCTGTTTGCGGCCCTGGTCGGGCCGCTGTGCAACCTCACGATTCCCTGGTTCGACCAGCAAACCCGGGTACGGCGGCGCCAACCCGGCGCATCGGAGCCGATCGTGCCCGTAGCAATTCCCGCGCAAGACTCGTAGCGTTGTGGTGTGACCAACACCCAAAGTCAGGCGCCGGCGGCTACGACCGTCGGCGAACTTCGTAAAAGTGGCCATGTCGCGCTTCCCCTCCGAGATGAGATGCGCGCCAACCTCCTCGACAAACTCCGTGCCGGCGACGATCCGTGGCCCGGCATCCTCGGCTTCGCCAACACGGTGCTGCCTCAGCTCGAGCGTGCGCTGATCGCCGGGCACGACGTCGTACTACTCGGCGAACGCGGTCAGGGCAAGTCACGCCTACTGCGCGCGCTCGTGCAGCTTCTCGACGAGTGGACGCCGGTGATCGGTGGATCGGAACTTGGCGAACATCCCTACCACCCGATTACGCCGGCCTCGATCAGGCGAGCGGCAGAGCTCGGCGATGATCTGCCCGTGCAGTGGCGGCACCGCGATGAGCGGTACGCCGAGAAGCTGGCCACCCCGGACACCTCCGTGGGCGACCTGATTGGCGACGTCGACCCGGTCAAGGTCGCCGAAGGCCGCAGCCTAGGTGATCCCGAGACAATCCACTTCGGCCTCGTACCGCGGGCGCATCGCGGCATCGTCGCGATCAACGAACTGCCTGACCTGGCCGAACGGCTCCAGGTCTCGCTGCTCAACGTAATGGAAGAACGCGACATCCAGATCCGCGGTTACAACCTGCGGCTGCCGCTCGACATACTGCTCGTCGCGTCCTCCAACCCCGAGGACTACACCAACCGCGGCCGGATCATCAGCCCGCTGAAGGACCGGTTCGGCGCCGAAGTGCGCACCCACTACCCGCTTGAGCTGGCCGACGAGGTTGCGGTGATCCAGCAGGAAGCGCGCCTGGAGGCCGTCGTACCGCGCTTCTCGATCGCGGCGGCCGAGACCGTATCCGCCTCGGCGATTCACCGCGCCGCGATCACCGGGGAGGCCGAGGCCGTCGCGCGACCGGTCGATCTCGCGACCGTGATCGACGTACTCGGTGGAAAGCTGGAGTTTGAAAGCGGCGAAGAAGGCCGCGAACGCGATGTCCTCGAGCACCTGCTACGACGTGCGACCGCCGACGCCGTGCAAGCGCATCTGGGCGGGATCGACATGGCCGGCCTGGTCAGCGCGTTGGAGACCGGTCCCGCGGTCGTCACGGGGGAGCGGGTGCCCGCGACCGAGCTGCTCGACTCGCTGCCCGACGACGACGCGGTCGACGAGACCGCCGAACGCCTCGGGGCCACGAGCGACGGCGAACGTGCCTCCGCCGCCGAGCTTGCCCTCGAAGGCCTCTATCTGGCGCGGCGGATCAGCAAGGACGTCGAGGATTCCGCCGCCGGTGGGAGAACGGTGTACAGCTGATGACGCGCAGTCGGTACGGGCGCTATCACGAGGGGCCCGATCCGCTGGCTCCGCCGGTCGACCTGCGCGAGGCGCTCAGCGAGCTCGGCGATGACGTCATGGAAGGTACGTCGCCGCGCCAGGCACTGCGCCAGCTGCTGCGTCGCGGCATGAAGGGCCAGCGCGGGCTGGACGACCTCGCACGACAGGTCAACAAGCGTCGCCAGGACATCCTGCGCCGTAACAACCTCAACGGCACGCTTGAAGAAGTCAAGAAACTGCTGGAGTCTGCGGTACTGGAAGAGCGCAAGGAACTCGCGCGGGCGCTCGATGACGATGCGCGGTTCGCCGAGATGCAGATCGCCGAGCTGAGCCCGTCGCCGGCGAAGGCCGTACAGGAGCTTGCCGAATACAAGTGGCGCAGCGCCAAGGCCAAGGCCGACTACGACAAGATCCGTGACCTGATGGGCCGCGAGCTGCTGGACCAGCGGTTCGAGGGCATCAAGAAGGCCCTGGAGAACACCACCGACGAGGACCGCCAACAGGTCTCGGAGATGCTCAACGATCTCAACGATCTGCTCGAGGCGCACGCGCGCGGCGAGGATACGCAGGAGCAGTTCGACGAGTTCATGGACAAGCACGGGGAGTACTTCCCGGAGAACCCGAAGAACGTCGAGGAGCTGTTGGACTCGCTTGCCAAACGCGCGGCCGCCGCTCAGCGAATGCGTAACTCGATGACCGACGAGCAACGCGCCGAGCTTGATGCCCTGGCCTCACAGGCTTTCGGTAACCCGTCGTTGATGCAGAAGCTCTCTCAACTCGACCAAAACTTGCGCAACGCGCGGCCCGGTGAGGACTGGGACAGTTCCGAACGGTTCCGCGGCGAGGAAGGTCTCGGGATGGGCGAGGGCGCCCGCGCAATGGCCGAGATCGGTGAGCTCGACCAGCTCGGCGAACAGCTCGCCCAGTCGTACGCCGGCGCCACGCTTGACGACATCGACCTCGACAAGCTGGTGGAGCATCTCGGTGACGACGCCCGCGTCGACGTCAAGACGCTGGCCGAGCTCGAACGCGCGCTGAAGGAGGGTGGATTCATCGAGCGGATGCCGGACGGTACATGGCGGTTGTCGCCGAAGTCGATGCGCCGACTCGGTGAGGTGGCGCTGCGCGATATCGCCCAGCGGCTGTCCGGCCGGCGCGGCGAACGCGAGCATCCATCGGCCGGCGGCGCGGCCGAGCTGACCGGTGCGAGCCGGCCGTGGCAGTTCGGCGATGTGCAGCCGTGGGACGTCACCCGCACGGTCACCAACGCCGTGCTGCGGACCGGCGCGACGAGCGGTTCGGTGAAGCTGTCGATCGACGACGTCGAGGTCGTCGAGATGGAACAGCACACCGAGGCCGCGGTCGCGCTCCTCGCCGACATCTCGTTCTCGATGGTGATGGAGGGCCGCTGGGTGCCGATGAAGCGCACCGCGATGGCACTCAACCACCTGATCAGCACGCGTTTTCGCGGCGACCACCTCGAACTGATCTCGTTCGGTCGCTACGCCAAGACAATGAGTACGGCGGAGCTCACCGGCCTCGAAGCGCTCTACGAGCAGGGCACCAACCTGCACCACGCGTTACTACTGGCCGAGCGGCACATCCGCAAACACCCCAACGCGCAGCCGGTCATCCTGATCGTCACCGACGGCGAGCCGACCTCGCACCTGCTCGATGACGGGGAAGCGTTCTTCGACTATCCGCCGCACCCGCTGACGATCGCCCGCACGGTGCAGGAGTTCGACGCCGTCGCCAAACTCGGCGCGCAGGTGACCATCTTCCGGCTCGGTGACGATCCGGGCCTCGGCCGTTTCGTCGACTCGATCGCCCGCCGAATCGGTGGTCGGGTCGTCGCGCCGGACCTGGACGGCCTCGGCGCGGCGGTAGTGGCGGACTACCTGCGCAACCGCCACTGACCGCGCCTCCGGTCAACGACCGGAATTTAGCGGTCAGGCGCCGGCGGTGGTGCCGATCCCGCCGTCGATCGGCACAATGGCGCCGGTCAGGTAGGCGCCCGCGCGGCTGGACAGGAACACCACGCCACCGGCGATGTCGTCCGGACGGCCGATCCGGTTAAGCGGCGAACGTGCGGCAATACCTTCGGCATCCTCGGCCAACCGGGAAGCCATCATCTTCGACTCGAACGGGCCGGGCGCGATCGCGTTGACCGTGATCCAGCTTTCCCCGAGGTTCGCCGCAAGCACGCGTGTCATCTGGTGGACCGCGGCCTTGCTCGGCCCGTAGGCGAACGCCTCGTGCCGGGGCACGTGGATCGCGTCGATCGAGCCGATGTTGATGATCCGCGATGGATCGTCCTGGGAGCCGTTCTTCTCCAGCAGCGGCAGCAGGGCCTGCACGAGGAAGAACGGCGCCTTGACGTTGATGTCGAGTACTCGGTCCCACGCCGCCGCCGGGTAACTGCGTAGCGGCTCTCCCCACGTCGCGCCGGCATTGTTGACGAGGATGTCGAGGTGACTCTCCTTGGCCTTGAACTCGTCCGCAAACGCGAGGCAGGCTTCGTTCGTCGAGAGGTCAGCGCTCATCCCGGTGACGTCGCCATACTGTGAGAGCTCCTTGACGGCAGCCTCAATGTTGGGGGTCTTGCGCGAGACGATGTAGACCCGCGCGCCAGCCTGCAACAGCCCGCGAGCAGCCATCAGCCCGATACCGCGGCCGCCGCCGGTGACGATAGCGACCTTCCCGTCCAGTCCGAACAGTGCCTGCATTGCATTTGTGTCGCTCATGTGAGTCCTTTGCTGTTGCCGGTAATCCGTACGCCGTTGCGCGATCGCTACGATCTAGTTAGACCATCTTGGCAGTTGTAGTCGACCGCCAGGATCACGCGTGCCACTAAAGGGGGTGCCTCCATGTCCGACAGTGCCGTACCTCCGGTTATCTGGAACCCGTCGCCCGAGTACATCGCGCAGACCAACATCGCGAAGTTCGCGCAGTGGGTTAAGGATCGACGTGACATCGACGTGTCCAGCTACACGGCGATGTGGGAATGGTCGACGACGGATCTGGCCGGCTTCTGGTCGGCGATCTGGGAGTACTTCGAGGTCGGCGAGCCGGGCGCTTACGACGAGGTGCTGGCGAGTTCGGACATGCCCGGCGCGAAGTGGTTTACCGGGGCTCGCGCCAACCTCGCCGCGTACATCCTCGGTCGCGGTAACGACGACGACATCGCGATCGTGACCGTCGGCGAGGCGGGCGACTACGCCGAGCTCACCTGGCGGGAGCTTCGCCGGCAGGTAGCAGCGTTCGCCGCGACCCTGCGCACGCTCGGCATCAAAGAGCACGATGTGGTCGTCGGCTACCTGCCCAACATCGCCGAGACCCTGGTGGCGGCGCTGGCAACGGTGTCGATGGGCGCGCTGTGGTCCGGCGTGGGCCAGGACTACGCGCCGCAAGCCGCGATCGACCGGTTCGCGCAGCTCGAACCCAAGGTGCTGGTGACCGCCGACGGGCACTGGTTCGGTGGCAAACAACGCGACCAGCGAGACGCGGTCAAAACCCTGCGCGCTGGGCTGCCGACGGTAGACAACGTGATCGGCGTCAGCCGGCTCGGCCTCGATCCCGGTGTCGAGGACGCCACGCCGTACGCCGACGCGGTGGCCGCCGACGTACCGTTCGAGCCGGTCGACCTGCCGTTCGACCATCCGCTGTGGATCCTGTTTTCGTCCGGTACGACGGGCCTGCCGAAGGGCATCGTGCACCCTCACGGCGGCGTCATACTCGAGCAGGCCAAGCTGCTGGGGCTCAACTGGGACCTCAAGCGGACCGACCGTTTCATGTGGTACACCTCGCCGAGCTGGGTGATGTGGAACTGCCTGATCGGCGGGCTCTCCGCCGGTGGTTCGGTCGTCTGTTACGACGGGTCGCCGATGGCACCGGATGCGGCCTCGCTGTGGAAGATCGTCGCGGACAACAAAGTGACGATCTTCGGCACCAGCCCCGGATTCCTCGGCGCCTCGCAGGACCAGGGCGTGCGCCCGGCCACCGACTTCGACCTGTCCGCGCTGCGCACGATCGGCAGCACCGGATCACCGCTGCCGGACCGCTCCTACCGGTATGTCGCTAGCGAAGTCGGCGACATCCCGCTGTTCTCGATGAGCGGTGGCACGGATGTGGCCGGCTCCTTCACCAACGGCGCGCCCAACGTGCCGGTCTGGGCGGGCGAGCTGTCGGTGCGCGGGCTCGGGATCGCGATGGAGTCGTGGGACGACGACGGCCAGCCGCAGCTCAACAAGGTCGGCGAGCTCGTCATCACCAAGCCAATGCCGAGCATGCCGCTGAAGTTTTGGAACGATCCGGACGGCAAGAAATACCACGCGGCGTACTTCGACAACTTCCCCGGCGTATGGCGGCACGGGGACTGGATCACCGTGACCGAGCGGGGCAGCGTGATCGTGCACGGGCGGTCGGACTCGACGCTCAACCGCAACGGCGTACGGATGGGTTCGGCGGATATCTACTCCGCGATCGAGTCGATGGACGAGGTCGCCGAGGCGCTGGTGATCGGGGCCGAGGAGGCCGATGGCGGCTACTGGATGCCGCTGTTCGTCGTACTGCACGACGGTTATGAGCTGACCGACGAGCTCGTCGCGACGATGAAGAAGCGGATCCGCGAGCAGGCCTCGCCGCGGCACGTGCCAGACGAGATCCACGCCGTACCGGGTATTCCGCACACCCGCACCGGCAAGAAGCTTGAGGTGCCGATCAAGCGGCTGATCCAGGGTACGGCGTACGAGGAGGTCGTCAATCCGGATGTCGTCGACGTACCGGAGCTGATGGACAACTTCCGCTCGATCGCCAGCAAGCGGTACGCCGAGGTCCAGACCCGCCTCTAACCTCGATCCGTCACGAAGTCCCGCTCGGTCCGTCACGAAGTCCCGCCAGTCCGTCACGAAGTCCCGCCGGTCCGTCACGAAGTCCCGCACGTCGACGCGGCGAGCGTGCGATTTCCCACGGGCTGATTCCCGGTGGTACTTTGATATCATGAGTGGGACATACCCTGTCGTGATGGGTGACCGCGGCCGCCTGGTGCTTCCCGCGCAACTGCGCGAGCGATTGCATCTGGAGACTGGGGCGCCGCTCGTGCTCCTTGATACGCCGGGGGGCATCGTGATCGCGACTCGTGAGCAAGCGAAGAAGCTGGTCCGCGACAGCCTCGCTGGCGATAGCCTCGTCGACCAGTTGATCGCCGAACGGCGGGCTGCCGCTGCCGATGAGGACCTTGCGTGAACCTGTTCGATGCCTCGGCACTTCTATGTTTCCTCCAAGGTGAGGATGGAGCCGACGCCGTCGAGCGTGAACTGCTCTCGGGCGGCCGGTGCAGCGCGGCGAACTGGTCGGAGGTTGCCCAGAAGACCCACGCTGCGAATGGGGATTGGGGCTTAGCCGCGGGTCTACTCGGCAGCTATGGCCTGGTGGTCGAGCCCGTGACGCGCGCTGATGCAGAGGAAGCGGCCCGGCGATGGCGCCGCGGTGCGGGTCTGTCGCTCGCGGATCGGCTGTGCCTAGCCACTGGCTCCAGACTGGGCGCCATCGTGTGGACAGCCGACAAGGCCTGGGGCGAAACGAGAGCCGTGCGCCAGATCAGGTGACCCGCTAGTCGAGATTATTGATCGTCTTTCCGGCGCAGATTGCCTGCAGGTCGGCGAGGCTGATGCCTTCGAGGCTGCGGACTCGAGACCGCGCTGCGCCGACTGGTACGCCGCTTAGCCCCGGGATTGTCAGCGTCCTGATTCCTGCCGCTTCGGCTGCCCGGGTGCCGGTCTCGGAGTCCTCCAGCGCGACACACTCCGCGGGCGCGACGCCGAGCCGGTTCGCGGCCTCAAGCTGCTCCTGGAGAATGCCGACGACAGTGAACGGCGTACCGGGAACGGCGGCGACCACCTTGCGCGCGAGGTCGCTGAAGGCATTGGTGACGAGCGCGACCGGCAAGCCCGCCCTGGTGATATCGGTGAGAAGCTCCAGCGCGCCGGGCATCCAGGGTAGGGCGCCGGAGCCGGGTCGATGACCGTCGAGCTGTTCGGCGACCCGCTGGCTCAACGCGTCGATGACCTCGCGGTTGCCGAGGTCGACACCGCGAGCGCGAAGGATCTTTGCCGTGGCCGGTAGCGGCTGCCCGGCCGAGCCGTACGCGTCGACTCTGGTCCACGGGGCGCCGTACGACGCGGCGAGTTCGCGAATCGCGATGCCCCACAGCGGTTCGGTGTTGATTAGCGTGCCGTCCATGTCCCACAGGACGGCACGAAGGGTCGAGGTGGTCATATCGCCAATCGGTTTCAGGATCCGGTACGCCGCATGGCCTGGCAACCGGGCGTAGTTTAGAAGGTATGAGATGCGTATCAGGCCCGCTCAGGTGGGGGAGATGCGGAGGTTGAGATGGGCGTTGTTTACGGGCTGATCATCGTTATCGTCGTACTGGGCATGGTGCTCATTTCGGCGAGTGCGCGAGTGATCAACCAATACGAGCGAGGCGTGGTGTTCCGGCTGGGCCGCGTCACGTCGAAACCGCGTGGTCCCGGACTGGCGTTGATTACGCCGTTCGTGGACAAGCTAGTCAAGGTCAACATGCAGATCATCACGCTGCCGGTGCCCGCGCAAGACGGGATCACCCGCGACAACGTGACTGTGCGAGTCGACGCGGTCGTCTACTACAAGGTGATTGATCCTGAACGTGTCGCTGTCGACGTACAGGATTACCGCTCGGCGATTGCGCAGGTTGCGCAGACATCGTTGCGCTCGATCATCGGCAAGAGCGATCTGGACGACTTGCTGTCGAATCGGGAACGGCTCAACGAAGGCCTTGAGCTGATGATTGACAGTCCCGCACTTGGCTGGGGCGTCCACATCGACCGGGTCGAGATCAAGGACGTCGCGCTACCGGAGTCGATGAAGCGCTCGATGTCGCGTCAGGCCGAAGCCGAACGGGAACGCCGCGCCCGCGTGATCACCGCTGACGGCGAGCTGCAGGCTTCAGCGAAACTGTCGCAGGCGGCCGAGGCGATGTCCGCGACGCCTGCCGCCTTGCAGCTTCGGTTGCTTCAGACCGTGGTTGAGGTGGCGGCGGAGAAGAATTCGACCCTCGTGCTCCCATTCCCGGTCGAGTTGTTGCGTTTTTTAGAGCACAACACGCCGGTTAATGCTCCGCGTTCCGACCCGGCCAGGTCGGACGAGCCGGACGTGCTGAAAACCGATCAGGAACAAACCGATCAGAAACCAGTCGATCAGAAACCAGTCGATCAGGAACCTGCCGCCGAAGTACCGGAACCGTTGTCAATCGAGCCGTCGGGTTCACCGGAGTTGGCGAGTTTCCTCAAGTCGCTCGCCTCGCCGGACCTCGGTACGTCATAAGCACCCGTTGCGTCCGGGTGCGACGGTGCGTTCGCGCCCGGTAGGACGTTGCGTCCGGCAAAGTGGTCGCTATAACAACCACTTTGCCGGACGCTGCGCGACTACGAAGCGGCACGTTTGCGCGCAGGCGCCTTCTTGTTCGCGGCGGCCTTTTTCGCGGGAGCCTTCTTAGCCGCAGCTTTCTTAGCGGGCGCCTTCTTCGCAGGGGCCGGCTCGTCGGAGGCGCCCTTTGCGGACTTGCGGTTCTTCTCGACGCTCTTGCGCAGAGCCTCCATGAGGTCGATGACCTCGCCGCCGTCGTCTTCTTCGGAGGAGCTCTCGCCGAACGTCTTCTCGGTGTCAAGCGCGTCGCCCTGCTCGATCTTCGCCTCGATCAGCTTGCGCAACTGGATCTGGTAGTCGTCGTGGAACTCATCCGGTTTGAAGTCGTCGGAGAACGAGTCGACGAGCGACGCGGACATCTGTAGTTCCTTCGACGAGATCCGCACATCGTCCTCGAGCGACGGGAAGTCGACCTCGCGGACCTCGTCGGCCCACAGCATCGTCTGCAGCATGAGTACGTCGTCACGCACCCGGAGTGCGCCGAGCCGGGTCTTCTGGCGCAGCGCGAACCGCACGATGGCGGTCCGGTCCGTTTCCTCGAGCGTGCGGCGCAACAGGACGTACGCCTTGGGCGAAGTGGAGTCCGGTTCGAGGTAGTAGCTGCGGTCTAACATGACCGGGTCGATCTGGTCGGTCGGCACGAACTCGACCACCTCGATCTCGCGGCTGCGCTCCTCGGGCAGCGCAGCGAAGTCGTCATTGGTCAAGATGACAGTGGCGGTGCCGTCGTCGTAGGCCTTGTCGATGTCCTTGAACGCCACCACCTCGCCGCACTTCTCGCATTTGCGTTGGTAGCGGATCCGGCCGCCGTCCTCGTTGTGTACTTGGTGCAGCGATACGTCGTGGTCCTCGGTCGCGCTGTAGAGCTTGACAGGGACATTGACGAGCCCGAAGGCGACCGAGCCCTTCCATATTGCCCTCATGAGGACCGAACTCCGCTCTGTTGTGCGCCCCGTGGAGCGCCTAGTTTGCTAACTCGGGGTTTCCAACGAGACTAATGGTATGGCGAAGCAATCGCAGACCGAACAGGTCGTAAAGGTGGGTGGCCAGCGGCTCAAGCTCACCAACCTCGACAAGGTGATGTATCCGGAGACAGGTACGACGAAGGGCGACGTGATCGCCTACTACGCACAGATCGCCGCCTTCCTGATCCCGCATGCCGCGGGTCGCCCAGTCACCCGCAAGCGCTGGGTGCACGGCGTCGGCACCGAGGACGAGCCAGGCGAAGTCTTCTTTCAGAAGAATCTCGACAACGGTACGCCGCCGTGGGTCCAGCGGCGCGAGATCGAGCACAGCACAAGCGTCAACAGCTATCCGATCGTCGGTGACATCGCGACGTTGACGTGGCTCGCGCAGATCGCGGCGTTGGAGTTACACGTGCCGCAGTGGAGGTTCGCCTCGGACGGGTCGCGGCAGAATCCGGATCGGCTGGTCTTAGACCTCGATCCGGGGGACGGTGCCGGACTCAAGGAGTGCGCCGAGGTCGCGCGCTACTGCCGGTCGATCCTCGACGGCATGGGCCTACGGTCGGTGCCGGTGACCAGCGGGAGCAAGGGAATCCACCTCTATGCACCGCTCGACGGCGCGCAGACCTCCGCGCAGGTTTCGGAAGTCGCGCATGAGCTCGCGCGCTCGCTGGAGTCCGAGCATCCTGACCTCGTCGTCAGCGACATGAAAAAAGCTTTACGCGAAGGCAAAGTGCTCGTCGACTGGAGTCAGAACAACGGCAACAAGACCACCGTCTGCCCCTACTCACTGCGCGGCCGGGCACGGCCGACCGTCGCTCTACCGCGCGACTGGGAAGAGCTCGACGCGGACGGCTTCGGACAGCTGGAGCTGGATGAGGTGCTTGCGCGGATGGCCGAACGGGATGATCCGATGGCCTATATCGACGGCCGTCAGGGCCGCACCGGCTCGGCCGCCGAACGCGACCGGCTCGCGACGTACCGCAGCATGCGCGATCCAGACAAGACGCCGGAACCGCTGCCGGACAGTCATTCCAGCGACACCGAGGGTCGGTCCTTCGTGATCCAGGAGCACCACGCGCGCCGGCTGCACTATGACTTCCGGCTAGAGCGGGACGGCGTACTTGTCTCCTGGGCCATCCCAAAAGGCCCGCCAACCGACCAGGATAAGAACCACCTCGCCGTACAGACCGAGGACCATCCGCTTGAGTACGGAACGTTCGAAGGGACGATCCCGAAAGGGGAGTATGGCGGTGGGGAGGTCAGCATCTGGGACGCCGGCACCTACGAGCTGGAAAAGTGGCGTGATGGCAAGGAAGTGTGATGAAGGATCAGACGCCCGCGGCCGGGCCCGCGATCGAGACTAAGGACGACGCCGCACCGTCGATCGAGCCGATGCTTGCCACCGCCGGAGATCTGTCCGATCTCAATGACGGTGCGAAGTGGTCATACGAGGTCAAGTGGGATGGGATCCGCGCTATAGCAAGGATCTCCAACGGCGCTCTTACCTTGACCAGTCGCAATGGCCTGGATATGACGGCGACGTACCCGGAGCTGGCCGAGTTGACCAGCCTGCTGCCGGACCGCGAGGTCGTGCTCGACGGTGAGATCGTTGCGCTGGAGGATGGCCGGCCCAACTTCGGCGTACTGCAGAGCCGGATGAACCTGACGAAGAAGTCCGAGGTCGACCGGGCGGCGAAAAAGGTTGCGGTGCATTTCATGGCATTCGACCTGCTCTACGCCGATGGCGGCTCACTCGTGCGCCGCCCGTACACGGAGCGCCGCGAAGAGTTGGTGGAGTTGCTCGATGGCCTGGGCGCCAAGCACATTCACGTCCCGCCGGCGTTCAACGGCGACGCTGAAGAAGCGCTGACGTCCAGCAAAGACCTGCGACTTGAAGGCGTCATGGCAAAGCGCAGCGACAGCATCTACCAACCGGGGCGGCGCGGCCGCACGTGGGTCAAGATCAAACACCAGTTCAGCCAAGAGGTCGTCATCGTTGGCTGGCGCCCCGGGAAAGGTACCCGCGCGCACCGCGTCGGGTCGCTACTGCTGGGCGTCAACGTCGACGGAGAGCTGACGTATGTCGGGCGAGTCGGCAGCGGGTTCACTGAAAAGGAGCTCAGCAGGACAACCGAACGGCTGGCCGCGATCGAACGCAAGACGAGCCCAGCGGCCGGCGTACCGGATGCCGACGCTTCCGACGCGCGGTGGGTCACGCCGCAGTACGTCGGCGAGGTGGTCGCGTCGGAGTGGACCGGCGACCTGCGCCTGCGTCACCCCGTGTGGCGCGGCTGGCGCCCCGACAAGGACCCCGCCGACGTCGTACGCGAGGACTAGCGTGGGTTTCCGGTAGTTGAGTGCGGGAGCGCCGAGACCCCGCGACACGACAATTTGAGCAGGTGGGGTCACCAGCTTCGCTCTAGCGCGGCTGCAGCACCGCTTGTGACTGCGTCACCTGGGAGAGCAGTTTGCCGTCCTGGTCGGTGATCTCGGTGCGTACGACGATGACGGTGCGCCCGGCCTGCAGCGGGATCGCAGTCGCGTACGCCGTTCCGCCCTCGCGTAGACCGCGGATGAAGACCGTCGAGGAGGATGTGGTCGTCGTACCGGCGCCTTCGGGCAGGTTGAGCATCGCGCAGATCGCGCCGACCGAATCGCCGAAGGTCATGAACGCGCCACCGTGCATGATGCCGCCGGAGGTGCAGACCTGCGGGGACCATTCCAGGTGCGCCCGCACCCGCTGAGGCGTTGCTTCGTCCATGACCATGCCGAGGGACTCGGCCCATGGCTGCCTCGTGACGAACTCCTGGATGTCTTGAGCTGTAATGGACTGTTCGCTCATGAGTTTCCTCCGTCGATGACTCGTCGATGCACCGTACCGTAGGCGATCGGACCCGGTTGACGCGGCGATTGGGTGCATCGCGTGCGCGTTTGTGTGGAGTGATTCGGTACACGGGCGTACGTCTTCGCTCCATGAAAAACCACCTGTGGTCCGGTGCCGCGGACTTCAACCGGTGTTGCTTACGCCGACGGGTCGATACCGAGTTCTTTCATGGCGGCTGGCAGCGCGGCGCCCATGCCTTCCACTACGGATTTGAGGCCGGACTGCGGGCGGATCATCACCCGCAGGTCGTCAATCAGGCCGGCCGCGTTGACGTGGATGAAGTCCGCGCCCTCCAGTTCTCGTGCACCGACGCGCGCCTCGAATACCAGGACGCTGTCCGCGGAGTTGGCGTCGCCGATCTCCCTGGTGTAGCGGAAGTCTTCGAATACGTGGTTGACCGCGCGCAGGATCGCCGACACGACGGGCTTGCCTTCGTAGGGTTTGTAGAC
>CAJDTT010000050.1_pt1 | contig 29299 bp, 27 predicted proteins | sample 7389841 | NCBI WGS metagenome assembly CAJDTT01 (sample SAMEA7055655, study PRJEB34461) | soil metagenome | biome: terrestrial ecosystem; feature: Peninsula; material: soil | place: Antarctica | collected 2016
GCGCCGCGTGGTCGAGTACGCCGACCGCGCGGCGCACTGCGGGTGATCTCCAACGCTTTGCCTAAATGAACACAACCAGTTTTAATTGCGCGGGGGCTCGGGCCAACGGTGACATGCGCTCGTGCTCGACGGCCACACGATTCGGCACACAGCCCGCGGACCACGACACCGCCGATCGCGACGGCGTACCTGATCAGACGAAGGAACTAGATGTCGACACAACTCGACGAGTCCGAGGCGAACATGTCCTCGACGAGACCGCCGGACGAACCGCCACCTGCGCCCAAGCCGAAGGTGCGCGCTGGGGACCGGATATTTCGCGCGCTGTCGGCCAGCTCGGGCGCGATCGTCCTGATCATGATGGCCGCAATCGCGTTCTTCCTCATCATCAAGTCGATCGACGCGCTCAGCAGCAACCACGCCAACTTCTTTACGTACGCCGGCTGGGGTCCGGACAACGACCCCGCCGTATTCGGTATCGCCGCACTTGCCTTCCACACGCTGCTGACCTCGCTCGTCGCGCTGGTCATCGCCGTACCAGTCGCCGTCGGCATCGCGCTGTTCATCACCTTCTACGCTCCGCGCAAGGTCGCCTCGACTCTCGCCTATCTGGTGGACCTGCTCGCGGCGGTCCCGTCTATCGTCTACGGCCTCTGGGGCGTGTTCTTCCTCGCGCCTCACATGACCGGGCTGACGCTATGGATGAGCAAGTATTTCAGTTGGACGGTCCTGTTCGACTACCGCCCGGATAACATCCCGAGCAACCGATCGGACTTCACCGCCGGAATCGTGCTGGCCATCATGATCTTGCCGATCGTCGCATCCCTGTCGCGCGAAGTGTTCCAGCGCGTGCCACGCACCAACATCGAGGCCGCCCTCGCGCTCGGTGCGACTCGCTGGGAGATGGTGCGGCTCTCGGTACTCCCCTTCGGCCGGCCCGGCGTCGTTTCGGCGTCCATCCTCGGTCTCGGCCGCGCGCTCGGCGAGACCCTCGCGGTAATGATGATCCTCTCCGCGGTCTACGAGGTGAACCCGCACATCACCGAAAGCGGCGGCATCACGTTCGCCTCTAACATCGCACTGAAGTTCGGCGAGGCGGGCAAAATCGGGTCCGGTGCGCTGATCGCCTCCGGCATGGTTCTGTTCCTGATCACACTCATCGTCAACTCGATCGCCCAGGCGATTCTGCGCCGAGGATTGGTGAAAGACTAAATGACGACGCCGACTATCACTGGCGTGACGAAGCCCGGCAGTGACCACAATTCGCTGCGCGGCAAGAAACTGCCGCAGGCCGTCGTCGTACTGCTGCCGTTCGCGGTACTGCTGGTCACACTCGGGCTGTTCTCCGTGACCGGGCTGCAGGGGTACGCCGGATACGTCGTCACTTCCTTGGTCCTCTACCTCGTCATTCAATCGGCCGTCAGCTTCGCCTACGAGGGTCCCCGACAGGCGCGCGACCGGCTTGCCACGACCTTCATCTACGTCTCGTTCGCGCTGGCGTTGCTTCCACTCGTGCTCATCCTGAGCTACACGCTCGCTCGTGGCCTACGCGCCTTCAGCGGCACCTTCCTCACGCACTCGATGTTCACGATCTCCTCGTCCGAGGTCGGCGGCGGCGCGACGCACGCGATCATTGGCACGCTCTACGTATCACTCATCGCAGCGGCCTTCGCAGTACCCCTCGGGATCCTGACCGCGATCTATCTCGTCGAGTACGGCGGCAAGACCCGCTTCGGCAAGTCGGTGAGCTTCTTTGTCGACGTGATGACCGGCGTACCGTCCATCGTCTCGGGCCTGTTCATCTACACCTTCTGGCTCCTCACGCTCGGCTTCAACAAGACCGCGTTCGCCGGCGCGCTGTCACTGGTGCTGCTGATGCTGCCAATCGTCGTACGATCAACAGAGGAAATGCTCAAGCTCGTCCCGACCGATCTGCGCGAGGCGTCGTACGCCCTAGGCATCCCGAAGTGGCGCACCATCATGAAGGTCGTCCTTCCTACGGCATTGTCCGGCATTATCACCGGGGTCATGCTGGGCCTGGCGCGCATCATGGGCGAGACCGCTCCCCTGCTGTTGCTGGTGGGCACGACACCACGGATCAACACCGACCCGTTCAACGGGCAGATGACCACTCTGCCGACGTTCATCAACCAGTACTTCAGCCTCGCCGCCGGCGACGCCGCCTCGCCGAACGCCGATCGCGCGTGGGCCGCCGCGCTCACCCTGATCCTGCTGATCATGCTGATCAACTTGTCGGCCAAGGCCATCGCCCGGTTCACTCGGGCCCACTGACACCTGAAATCCAGTTAAGGACGCATATGAGCAAGAGCATCGAGGTCGAGGACCTCAACATCTACTACGGCAAATTCCTCGCCGTGGAAGGTGTCACGATGGCGATCGAGCCCCGGTCCATCACCGCGTTGATCGGCCCGTCCGGCTGCGGCAAGTCGACGTTCCTGCGCACACTCAACCGGATGCACGAGGTCATCCCGGGCGCGTACGCGGAGGGCAAGGTGCTGCTCGATGGCGAGGACATCTATGCCCCCAGCGTTGACCCGGTTAACGTCCGGCGCAGCGTCGGCATGGTCTTCCAGCGGGCGAACCCGTTCCCGACGATGTCGATCTACGACAACGTCGTGGCCGGGATCAAGCTCCAGGGCCGGACCAAGAAGAGCACGACCGACGCTGTCGTGGAGAACGCGCTGCGCGGCGCGAACCTGTGGGAAGAGGTGAAGGACCGACTGAACAAGCCCGGTTCGGGACTGTCCGGTGGCCAGCAGCAACGGCTGTGCATCGCGCGCGCCACGGCGGTCGAGCCGGAGGTCCTGCTCATGGACGAGCCCTGCTCGGCACTCGACCCGATCTCAACGCTGGCGATCGAGGACCTGATGCAGGAGCTCAAGGACCGCTACACGATCGTCATCGTCACGCACAACATGCAGCAGGCGGCCCGCGTCTCGGACCGCACCGGGTTTTTCAACCTCGCGGCCACGGGCAAGCCCGGCAAGCTGATCGAGTACGACGTGACGACGAAGATCTTCTCCAACCCCAGCAACAAACGCACCGAGGACTACATCACCGGCCGCTTCGGATAAATCGCCCTGTCAACGCCCGCGACCGACTTGCACGGAGCCGCAGCGACAGACCAGTTAACTCGGAAGGCAAGGTTGGCGGCGGGAAAGGTCCTCGGGGGCAGTGTGGCCTTCAAGGTAATTGCCCACTCTCACGCCAATCGAGCGCACCGACCGGGTAGCGTTTGTTCGTGTATCGCTTCCTGCTAACCCCCAAATGGCTCGCCAGTATCGTCGGCGTCGTGCTTGCCATCTTGGTGATGATCGGCCTCGCCAACTGGCAGCTGAATCGGCTTTACACCAAGCGTGCCGCCAACACCGCGATCACTGAATCAGCCAAGGCGGTCGTCGTGCCGGCGGACACCCTGCTCCCCGCGTCGCCGAAGGCCGCGCCCAAGGGTTCGGCCGAGTGGCATCGAGTGAGTGTCACAGGCACATATCTCGTGGACAAGACGGTTTTGATCCGTGGCAGCACCACCGACGCTGGAGTCGGATTCGAGGTCGTCATACCGTTGCAGGCGGCCGACGGCAAGGTATACCTCATTGACCGAGGATTCGTGCTCGCGCCGAGCACGGCCGATCAACTGCCCGCGATTCCCGAGGCGCCCAAGGGCGAGGTCGATGTCACCGGTCGGGTGCGCCTCACGAACGCCTCGATTGGCTCCGCCACGAGGATCGAACCGATTCAGGGCATCCGTACCGTCCGCGCGCTCAACACCGAAGGACTCGCCCAAGACCTCGGCCTCGATCTCTCGGGTGGCTATATCGCGGCGCTGGAAGAAGCACCGGCCGATGGAGCGTCATATCCCAAGATCGACCGAGCCCAACTGCCGGACCTTGACGAGGGTCCGCACCTCTCGTACGCCGTGCAGTGGTTCCTGTTCGCCGGCCTCTCGTTCGTGGGGTACCTCTACATGATCAAGCGGGAGGGCGACTTGCGGTTGCTCGACGACGACGATTGGGAAGATGACCCATTCGACGATGATGAGCCCGGTCCCGCGCCCGCCTCCGGCGGACCGAGCGGCGACGATCCGCCGTCTGACCCGTCCAAGTACAGTACGAAAGTGTTGTACTAGACCGTCCACTGACGAGACAGAAGTAGGCAGCGGGACGGCCTGAGAACACCGTCGACGAAAGGTATGAAGTCCTATGAGCCGTCCGCTTGAACGCCCCACTGCACCCGATCCATACTCGCTACTGCCACAGGTGCCGTCCTTCACGGTGACCAGCACCGACGTAACCGACGGCCAGCAGATGACCCTCGCCCAGGTGCACACCATGGCTAATCCGGACGGCGGGAACACCTCGCCGCAGTTGTCCTGGTCTGGTGCGCCGGCCGAGACGAAGGGGTACGTCGTCACCTGTTTCGACCCCGACGCCCCGACGCCTTCGGGCTTCTGGCATTGGCTCGCCGTTGATCTTCCCGCGGACGTCACCGAACTGCCGACAGGCGCAGGCGCGGCGGACGGTGGATTGCCGGGCAAGGCTTTCCAGACCCGCAATGACTACGGCACCTTCGACTTCGGCGGCGCGGGACCGCCGCCCGGAGACGGTCCGCACCGCTACATCTTCGTCGTACACGCCATCGACGTCGAGTCGCTCGGTGTCGACAAAGACGCGTCCGCCGCGTTCGTCAGTTTCAACCTGGTCTTTCACACGCTCGCCCGCGCGATCATCGCGCCAACGTTCGGCCATTAGACCTCGTTCGTTGAGCGCAGCCGACTAAAATTCGTTCGTTGAGCGCAGCGTGCGTAGCCTCTGCGCTCAACGAACGAAATTCTATGGGCGCATTCCGAAAGATGGCCGGCCGACGAGCGGCGGCAGTAACCGGTAGGCGTCGTGCACCCAGTCGCAGAGCAGTCGACGCGAGTCGCGCGGGTCGATGATGTCGGCGACCCCGAAACGTTCCGCGGTGCGCAGCGGCGACCGGATGGCTTCCATCTCTTCCTGAATCTGCGCGAGCAGCGTATCCGGATCGTCGGAGGCCTCCAGTTCGGAGCGGTACGCCGCCTCGATCCCGCCTTCGACCGGTAACGATCCCCAGTCACCGGAGGGCCATGCCCACTGGGCGACATAGCTGTGCCGGTTGACCTGACCGGCGCCGCCGACCCCGAAGACTCGGCGTACGACGACCTCGGCCATCGGCACGTTCGCCTGGTACACCGCGCTGATCGCGCGAGCGCCGTCCCGGATCGCGCCGGTCTTTTCAGCGGACAGACCAATCGCGAGCCCCGACTGGTCGGTCAGGCTGACGATCGGTAGATGGAACAGCGTGCACAAGTCGACCAACCTGGTCATCGCTTGTCCGCCTTGCGCCGTCATGGCCGCGCCCTTGTAGGGATCGGTCGCGATCACGCCCACCGGGTGGCCGTCTAGGCGCGCGAGGCCGGTGAACACCGACCCGCCGTACTCGGCGTAGGTGAAGACCGAGCCAGCATCGAAGACGCCGTCGAGGAGCGGCTTGAGCCGGTAGACCTTGCGGCGATCACGCGGAACCAGGGAGATCAGCGCCTCGCTACGCCGGTCGACCGGGTCGTCGTTGTCGATGACAGGCGGAATCTCGTTGATGTTAGCGGGCAGGTAGGACAGGAACCGGCGGATCTCCGCGAATGCCTCTTCCTCACTGCCCACCCAGCGTTCGACAGCACCGGAACGTCGATGCACCTCGTAGCCGCCGAGTTCCTCCTTGGTCAGCGACTGTCCGGTCGCATGCGTCACGACAGGTGGCCCGGCAACGAACAGCTGCGCCAGCCCCTTGACGAAGATCGCCAGGTGCGACATCGCGGTGCGCCCGGCGCCCAAACCCGCGACAGGTCCACCCCCGTAAGCGACGACCGGAATCATCGACATGTTGTCCACGACCGTGTCCCAGGCCGGGTTGGCCGGGACGTACGTCGCGCCCATGGTCTCCAGCGACTTGATGCTCCCGCCCCCGCCGGTACCTTCGATCAATCGGACCAGCGGCAGTCCAAGTTTGTTGGCCATGATCTCGGCTTGCAGCTGCTTCCCGCGAATCGAGGCGTCCGACGCCCCGCCCCGAACGGTGAAATCGTCCGCGCCGATAACGATCTTGCGGCCGTCGACCCGACAGGACCCGACGATAAAGTTGGGCGCGGTCAGGTCGACTAGCTCGCCGTGTTCGTCGTATGTGCCGAACCCGGCGATAGCGCCCACTTCGGCCCATGTGCCCGGATCGGCGAGTGCGTCGATACGTTCGCGCACGTTGAGCCGGCCAGCGTCCCTCTGCCGCTTGAGCTTCGCCTCGCCACCCATCCGCTCGACGAGTTTGCGGCGCGCCGCGATCTGCTCAACTTCCGGGGACCAATCACCGGACTTTTTCATCGTCATGCAGGACTACTCCTTGAAACGTCGGAAACGCGAGGCGTTTCCGATCATGCCCTAACGGTCAGGTGTGACCCGCACGCAGTCGGGCCACCTCGCGATCAGCAGGTCTCGACGACCGGGGACGCCCCCGCGACCGGCGCCTCACTCTGGCTGCTGCCCTGCCCATCATCTACCGCGCCCGGTCCCGTGTTTTGGCTGGGCTCAGCAGCCGTGTCGGCGGGCGGCTGGCCCTGTCCCCCGGTCGGCGTGCTCTCCAGCGGCTGGTCGTTGATGATCGCGTCGAACATCGCTGGACCGGCATTGTCGTCGATCCGTACGCCGACCGCCGACGTGTCGGGCAGCGGGACAGTCGTCGAGGACATCGGTGGTACGACGATGACTGCCGCACCGGACTTCTGGTGTTTACCGAGGTCGCTCAGTGACCCCGCCAGGGTGCGCATCTGCCCGAGCGTCGTCGAGTCGTCGATGGTCAGCGCGTTAGCCGACGCGAAGGCAAACTTCGTTGCCCTGACCGGGTTGAGCAAGGTCTGCGCGCTCAGCGCGGCCGAGAAAAGCTTGGACAGGAAGTCGATCTGCCGCGTCGCGCGTGCCGGGTCGTCGCCAGTGCCCTCGTTGACCGCGCGCACATAGTCGGCGGCCTGCTCACCGTCGAGGGTCGTCGTACCGGCCGGCAACGACAGCTTCTGGGCGGGGTCATGTAGCGGCGCCTTCAGACAGACCTCAAGACCGCCGAGCGCATCGACCACCTGGGGAAACTTGCCGAGGTCGACGCCGATGTAGTGGTTGATCATGATGCCGGTCGTCTCCTGCACGGCCGCCACGGAGCACCTGGCTCCGCCCGCGGCGTACGCCGACTCAATGGTCCCGGTGAAGGGCGCGACCGGTTTCTTCGCGGTGCCGCACGGCGGTACGTCGATGACAGTCGTTCTCGGGAAGCTGACGATCACCACCCGTTCTTCATCGGCCGACAAGTGCGCAAGAGCAGTGATCTGTGCGCCGGTCGTGTCGTGGCTCGAGCTGTCCGAGACGGTGATCAAATAGTTCTGGGCGCCTTCCTGCAGCGGCCGGTCGACGACCTCCGCGCCGTCGACGCGGAGCACCGATTCGCGGGCGATTTGGCTGCGGGCGATGAACAGTACGGCGACGTAGTAGGCCGCGACGACCGCGACGACGATGCCGACGACGAGCAGCGCTCGCACCGCTGGATGACGCTGATAGACGCTGCGACGATCGCGCTCGCCGTCTTCCGATGGGTCCAGCGAGGGTTCCGGGCGACGAGACGCTCCTGCCGACTCCGACTCCGGCTCCCCGGGCGCACGCTCGTCACGCTCGTCCGGCTCCCGGCCGTCAGGATTACCTGGTACAGGCTCGGCCTGGGCCTCGACCCCAGCGGCCTCGTCGACCTGGTCGTCTTCTGCGGCCCGGCGCCGTCGTGGCGTGTTGCTCGGCTGCTGACCGAGTCTGGCCAGCAACTCGGCGACGGTGAGCTGCGGCGGTAGCTCGTCGGGGTCGTCGGTCATGCCTGAAGGCTCACGGATAGTGAATGGGGAGATCGTTTTCGTACAGTACGCCGTCCCCTTCTCCCAGCTCAGAACGCAGCATCTGCACGGCGTCCTCGCGACGCGGGACGACGGTTGTCTTGATCCCGGCCCGTCGCGCGCCAGCGAGCAAGGCGCCGCGATTGGTATGCCCGACGACCACGAGCCGGTCAACGTACCCGATCGACTCGGCGATCCATGCCTCGTTTTCGGCGTCCTGACGGGAGCCGAGCTCCACCATCCCGGGCGTCACCACAACCGCCGTACCGCTCGTCCGCCGACGCAACTCGATCGTCGCGGCGCGTGCCCCGGCCGGGTTTGAGTTGAACGTGTCATCGATGACCGTCCAGCCGCCGGGCGCAGTGCCGGCGACACGGCGGTTCTTCGGCCGCGCGATTCGGGCCACGTTGTGCAGCACGGTCGCCGGGTCGATGCCGAGGGCGAGGATGGCCCCGATCGCGCTGGCCAAGTTTTGCGCGTCCAGCGACGGCGCGTCATCGTGCACGGCGTGCAGGCGCCGCCCGCGTACGTCGATATCGAACCCGTCGGCGACAGTCATGACGGTGACATCCGCACCCGCCGCCGCGGTAGTCGCCACCCGGATGACCTCACCGGAACCGGATCGGTCCGCGCGCATCCGGTCGGCGAGCGCGGCCAGCGGCGGGTAGTCCACGTTGATGACGGCCGGCTTGCCGGGCTGGAAGATCTCGCTTTTTGCCGCGACGATCGCGTCAATGGTCTTCATCCGCTCAAGGTGGACCGGTCCGACAGCGCAGAAGACCGACACGTCGGGCGGGAAATAGCGGCATAGCGCGGCGATCTCACCCGGGCCGTAGGTACCCATCTCGGCGACGAAGATCTCGGTGCCCGGTTCGAGTTTTTCGCTGACCGCGCGGCTGAGGCCCGCCTTGTTGTTGAACGACGCCGGGCTCGGCACGCACGACTTGACCCCGTACAGCAGTGTCGCGACGTACTCCTTAGTGGTGGTCTTACCGAAGCTGCCGGTGATCGCGATCGTCGCCGGGTTGACCTTGCGCAGCGCCTTGGCCGCGGCAGTCGCGTATTTCTCGCCGATCGCGCTTTCGATCGGTAGCGCGATGATCAGCGCGACGTCGACCATCAGCGGCGTGACGAGCGCGGTCACGGTCAGCGAGATGCCCAGCCAAATACCAGGCAGCGCCCACAGCACGAGCGCGACAATGACCAGGAGGACGACGCTGAGGATGGTCACCACGGTGAGCCGCCGGGTGAACTTCGCGGTCAGTTCGAGGCGGCGTACCGAAAGGTCGACCGGCGCGAGGACCAGCAAGATGCTCGCCGCGATCAGCAGCGCGGACGCGACAAGGGTGGCGGTGAACAGCACCCCGAGGACGGTCAGCACAATCGCGGCCGCGAGAATCACGTAGTTCGTCGGTATCACGGTGAACCAGCGGCGAAGAGTGGCTACGACTGAACCGGGGATGTAGTGCTCGAGCTGGGCGATCTTGAGGCTGCGCAGCAGGAGTATGACGACGGCGATTCCGGCGATAACCGCGGCGAGGATGCTCATCGAGTCTCCCCGAGGATTATCGCGATCGCGGCCCGCAACTCGTCGCGCATCTCGTTGACGGTGTCGTGCCCCATGCTCTCCCCGACCACAACGTGCGCGGCGCCGAGAACTTTGGCGAGCTTGTCGACCTGGCCGGTCGGTGCATCCCTGTCGTTGCGCCCCCAGACCAGCGCGGTCGGCTTGTGCTGCTCACCGACCGTCGCGAGGTCCTCGTCGTAGTTGTCGTTGACAACGCGCACGAACACCGGACGCAGCACGGGTCCAGCCGTGCGATAGCCGGTGCTGCCGTATTTCTGGCGCTGCTTCTCCATCAACGAGTCCGGAAGGATCTTCAACTTGTTGAGCGTCTTCGCGGCCCGGAATGCAAATGTCGGTTTCGACTTCGGCGCGTCGTCTGGTCGGATCAACGGCGCGCCCGTGATGACCAGCCCGCAGACCAGGTCCGGACGCTTCGCGGCGAGACGTACGGCGACCCGTCCGCCGAAGGAGTGTCCGACCAGGACCATGTTCTTCCAGCCGCGCGAGTCGAGCGCTTGCGCGACCGCATCGGCGTACTGCGGCGTGCCCCATTCCGACGACGGCAGCTCGGTCTGACCGAATCCGGGCAGGTCGATCGCGACCGTCGGAATATCGCCCTCCAGCAGCCAGTCGAAGTCACTGAGGGTGCGCTGCCAGCCGTGCATAGCCAGGACGGCCGGCTCCGGCGAGTTAGTGCGACCGAAGATCGGGATCTCACCTAGCGGTACAGATCGCGGTGTTGCGCTCATGCGAGCTTCGAGGCGATGCTGTGCGCGTCGCGAAGCAGCCTGCCGTCGGCGCCCTGCGAGGTCCACCGGCCGACACCACGCGCGCCAGCCTCCTCGATCAGGCCGGTTAGCAGGGTCTTGAACGCCTGTTGCCGCGTACCGGACCAGAGATACTTCGCCCATGAACCGGGTAGCGCGTTGAGCTCGTTGACGACGTACGACGTGCCGTCGGTCATGAAGTCCAGCCTCATCACGCCACGGGCCGGCAGCGCGGCGGCGATCGCCGATGCCGCGTCACCAAGCTGTTTGCGCAGTTCGGGAGTGATATTGGCGGGGAGTTCGCGAGCCGCACCAGCCATCCCTTCCCCGCTGACGTACTTGTCGTCGTAGGACAGCGCGCCGACGCCCTTGCCAATCGGGCGCTCGAACTCCGACAGGGTGGGCTCGGGGTAGTTGCGCATCGCGACGTTGACGTCGTACCAACCGTCGAGCATCTGCTCGACGTACGCGCCGGCGGCGTACAGGGACTGCGACTTGATCAGGGCGAGGGCGTCGTCAATCGTATCGACTACTTCAACGCCGAGAGATGAGCCGCCGAAACGGGGTTTGAGAACGTACGGCCCGTCGAAGACCGGGGTGATCGGCTTGCCGTCGGCGATCAGGATCCGTTTGGCGACAGGCAGTCCGAGGCTTGCCGCGAATGCCGCGAACGCCAGCTTGTCCATGCACAGCGCCGCCTCGCGCACGGTCGGGCCGGTATAGGCGATGCCCGCCAGCTCCAGCAGTGCCTGCAGGTGGCCGTCCTCACCGGGCGCACCGTGACAGCCGACCACGGCGACGTCGATCCCAACCTTGGACGAGCGCCCGAGCCGGCCCTTGGTGACCAGGCCCGAATCCGCGCCGAGCTGCCACTCGACGTCCTTACCTCCGGCCGGAACACCATCGGCGAACGCACTCGCTTCGAGGGTCGGCTCGTGCAGGCTCCATCGGCCCTGTTTGGACCAGTAGAGCACCGACACGTCGTACCCGATATCGGCGAGTGCGCGGGCGGCCTGTAATCCCGTCAGGATGCTGACATCGTGCTCGGGGGAAGGCCCGCCAACTATGACGGCCAGACGCTTATTCATGGGGACCATCCTAATGGGCACCGATAACTTCACCCCGGGTTGGCGGGGCCGCACCTGCACGCGAAACTGTGATCGCCGCACACCGCAGTGCGAAGTCCACAATGTCGGTCAGGTCGTTGGGGGTCAATTGGGTGAGCGCATTACTACTGAGCAGGTCGCGTTCGGCCAGCGCCGCCAGCAACCCGGCCGTCGCCGAGTCGCCCGCCCCGACCGTGTCGACAACGGTCACGATCCGCGTCGGTCGGGCGACGTATACTGACGCGGTCAGCGCAACCGCCCCCGCAGCGCCCCTCGTAATCACGACAAGAGCGGGCCCTCGCTCGACCCAGTGGCGGGCGACCTGCCCGATATCCGCACCCGGGTAGAGCGAACGTAGGTCCTCCTCGCTCGCCTTGACTACGTGCGCGAGCGCGACCTGCCGTTCGACCCGGGTCACTTCCTCGTCACGGCTGTGGTCGCCGGGGCGCACGTTGGGGTCATAGCTGATCAGCGCGTCGCTGCCGCGCGCCATGCTCTCGAACAACGCTGGCTCGCGCCGCATCGCCAGCGAGCCAAGATGAAGTACGTCGGCGTCGTTGACCTGGGGCATGGCCTCCCAGTGACCGTCCGCCGTGCCGTCGAGGTAGAACTGGTACGCCGCATTACCCTGCTCGTCCAGCGTCGCCACCGCCAGCGACGAAGGCGCGTCGACTCGGCATACCAGACGATCCCGGACGCCGTTGTCGGTGAGGCGCTTCACGATTCGGTCCCCGAACGGATCGGTACTGATCCGCGCGAGAAACGCGGTGTCCAGACCGAGTCGTGCCGCGCCGACAGCGACGTTGAGCGGACTGCCACCCACGTGTGCGGCGTACTGCTGCCCGTCGGTGGTGACAAGGTCAATAAGCGCCTCGCCGGCGACGACAAGCCGTGCGGCTTTCACGCCGGTCGTTATCGGCCCAGCTTCGTGTAACGCGCTTCGGTGGCGTCCTTCTGCGGTTTCCACCACCACTCGTTGGCCTTGAACCACTCGACGGTGGCATCGAGTCCCTCGCGCAGAGTGGCGTAGTTCGGTGTCCAGCCGAGCTCCTCGCGGATCTTTGTCGAGTCGATCGCGTACCGCAGGTCGTGGCCGGGACGGTCCGGCACGAAGTCGTAAGCGTCCGCGGGCTGTCCCATGACCTCGAGCAGCTCGGTGAGGATGTCTTTGTTCTGCCGTTCTTCACCCGAACCGATGAGGTAGGTCTCGCCGATACGTCCCTTGGTCAGGATCAGCAGTACGGCGGCGTTGTGGTCATCGACGTGCGTCCACTCCCGAACGTTGATGCCCGCGCCGTACAGCTTGGGCCGCTGGCCGGTGAGGATATTGGTGATCTGCCTCGGCAGGAACTTCTCGACGTGGTGGTACGGCCCATAGTTGTTGGCGCAGTTGGAAATCGTCGCCTGTATGCCGAAGGACCGTTGCCAGGCGCGCACCAGCATGTCGCTGGAGGCCTTGCTGGCCGAATAGGGGCTGGAGGGGTCGTACGGCGTGTCCTCGCGGAACTTGTCGGGCGAATCCAGCTCGAGGTCGCCGAAGACCTCGTCGGTAGAGATGTGGTGCAGCCGCTTCTCGTGCTTGCGCACCGCCTCGAGGATCACGAACGTGCCGAGGATGTTGCTCTTGATGAACGGCGACGGGTCATCGAGGGAGTTGTCGACATGGGACTCGGCCGCGAAATGTACGACGATGTCGGTATCGCGGATCAGCTTGTCCATCAGGTCCGTGTTGGCGATATCGCCCTCCACGAACTGGATCTTGTCCGCGACCGTCTTGAGGTTGTCCTTGTTACCGGCGTACGTGAGGGCATCCACGACGGTGATGTCGTACTCGGGGTGCTTCTCAAGTGTCTGGATGACGAAGTTGGCGCCGATGAAACCGGCCGCACCGGTGACGAGCATGCGGGTCATATAGGAAATCCTCCAGGTAATTGGCCCTCCAAGGTTACCGTGGCAAGTCGCCCGGGATCATTCACCCGATTGTGGCGTGAACCATGCGGCAGATCCTCGTTTCCGGTCGATCGAAACGCTACATTCACCGGCGCCGCACAACACTGAGACGGTGATTACCGTCGCAGCCGTCAACCTCCCTCCCACCGCGGCCGACCTGGTGACCGAATGGCGCTTTGATCCGGTAACCGCTGCTGCGGCGGCGCTCGCGCTCTACGCATACCTCAAGGCCCGGCGAACGGCGTTCCGCAACGGTACGACGTGGCCTTGGCGGCGCGATCTGATCTTCATTCTCGGCATCGCCGCCGTTGTCTGGACGACGAGCGGCTTTACGCAGGCCCGGGGCGGTCAACTCATGTGGGTGTGGACCACCCAACAGCTTTTGTTGCTGCTCGTGGTGCCGGTGATCCTGCTAACGGCGCAGCCAGTCTCGTTGTTGCGCACCGCTGGCGATCCGCACGCACCGTTGCTGCGGCTACTGAAGTCCCGGCCGATTCGCATTATCGGTCATCCTCTCGTCGGCCCGCTGCTCGTGCCGATCCTCTGCCTCTTGCTGTTCTTCGGCGGTCTCGGGTCGCTCGCGCTGTCCGCGGCACCGGCCGGCTGGCTGGTGCACCTACTGCTGTTGTTCTTCGGGTTGCTGATCGCGCTTCCGTTGCTCGACCCCGAGGACGATAGGTCTTCGCTGGCCTTGGGGATGGCTCTGGGAATCGGTCTTCTGGAACTGCTCTTGGATGCGTTCCCAGGTATTGTGCTGCGGCTTCAGAACCACCTCATGATGCCGTACTTCGGGTCTGGTCGGCCGGCTTGGGCGCCAGGTTCGCTCAGCGACCAGCATCTTGCCGGTTCTATCCTGTGGACGGTCGCCGAGGTGCTCGACCTGCCGTTCTTGATCCTCGTAATGGTGCGATGGCTCCGAGTCGACGCCAAGGAAGCGGTGCGAATCGACGCCGTACTCGACGCGCGCAGCGAAGCTAACGCGCCAGCGGCAGACGAGCCAGTGGCGGATCGACCCTGGTGGCTAGACGATCCGGTGCTGCGTCAGCGCTACCCGAGCGAATGAGAGGTGCGGACCCCACTGACCCCGGCAACTACTGCCAGTGTCAGCAACCGTGCACTTGTGTCACCGAGGTCCGCACAACAAGTACACAAACCATGACACAAGTGCCGTCTCACGCAGTCGCGTTTGCGGCGCGGCGCAATTTGGCCTCGATCCTGCCCGCGACGTCGAAGTCCTTCCATACCACCCGGGCGATGCCGTATCCCAAGGCGCGGAGCCGATCCTCGCGGACCTCCTCGGCGATAATTGCCTCTTGCGCGTTGTTCGCGCCATACTTCGACAGTCCGTCAAACTCGACAACCGCGCGATGTTTCACCAACAAGAAGTCGACCCGGCCGATGAGTCCGGCATCGTCGTAGATCTTCACCTGGGGTTGTACCGGACCCAGGTGAAGAGTGTTCAGGACCAGCCTGGTCCGGGTCTCGCCGGGCGACTCCGTCAGTGGCTCGGCCAGCTCGACCGCGCACCGCACGAAGTCCCTCGATGACGACCAGTTCGGGCGGCCCATAGTTTGGGTGGACCGCGACTTCGCGGCGGCTGAAGCGGGCGCCGGCGTCGATCCTCGCGAAATGGAGCCGGCTCAGGTCAGCGCCCCAGATCGGGATGCCGTGAAGTGCCAGCGCCGAATAGTGACTTGCGATGACGGGGAATCCAAAGGTCGGCAACCTCGCCTTGACTCGGAGGACATGCCGTTTCTCCGGCGGTAGCGCCCGAAACTCGACCATGCCTACATAGCGGCTCTTAGCGATGCGGACAATCTCGCCAGTGCGGACCTTGTCGGCCAGTTTCTGCGCCGACCACCCATCACGATGCGCATCGAGTGCGGTAAAGATCGACGGGGCTGCTGGGTTGTACGGGGTTGAGATCATGCGTAGATGGTCGGCCACGACTCCGCTTGGCGGTGATTGCACTTGCGTCACATGTGGACGACACGGGCCCTGTGAATAACCAGCACTTCTGCGCTTGTGTCAGGACGGCGATCAGTCGAACCAGGTGACCGAGTGCGCTTGAAAGTCGTCCGGCTCCATTGCCGCGCAACCCAAAGGCAACGCACCGATCACCCGTACGCCGGTGATGGTCTGGACGAACTCCTTCGCCTCGGTGAGCGCGGCTTCCTCGATCGGCGCGTCATCCAAGACCAGCCCGTCGAGCGGCACTTCCAGGACGTCGCGTAGTGCCTCGACAACCTCCAGCGCACGGTCGGTGTCTCGCCCGACGGCCAAATTCATCGTCACGTCGATGTCGAGCCGGCGCGCCGCGCGGTAGATCCCTTGCACCGTGGCCATGTCCTGGGCCGGCTCCGCGAAGTAGACGACCACCAGATCGGTATCCTCGAGCTGACGGCGTACGGCGTCGGCAAATGCGTCCGGGGCTACCGCGGTGTCGTTGATCTCGCCCAGGTTGACGCCAACTCCCCGCTTCCCCGCGGCAGCTGCCATCGCCGCGCCGACGAGCGGCGCGTGGCCACCACCGGGTGCTACTAAAACCAAGGTCATCGCTATGACTCCCAACGTATCGCCGTACTCGCAATAACCATCGTGTCATTTCGGCGTGGAGGTCAACCAAACGGGCTCGGCGCACGTCGTACGACGGTGGGCCGAAGATTCCCACCGAAGATTCCCAGTACCATCGCGCATACCACTAACGGATTGGGATCCGCGTGCAACCAGAAGTCATTGCCGGCCGATATCGGGTCGTTGAAGCGATCGGTCGCGGCGGCATGGGGACAGTCTGGCTGTGTCTCGATGAGGTCCTTGGACGTCGGGTCGCGGTCAAGCAGATCGGCGAGGTCCCCGGCGACGAGACCGACGGCGTCGCACGCGCGATGCGCGAGGCTCGGTTAGCCGCCTCCCTGAACCATCCCAACGCCGTGTCGGTGTACGACGTGGTCGAACATGACGATCATCCGTGGCTGGTCATGGAGTACGTCGAGGCCAAGAACCTCGCGCAGCTGATCACCCAGTACGGCCGGCTGCCGGTCCCGCAGGTAGCGGCGATCGCGGCGCAGGTCGCGGACGCGCTGAACGCGGCCCATCGGGCCGGGATCGTGCACCGCGATGTCAAGCCGAGCAACATCCTCGTCGACTCTCGAGGGCACGCGAAGATCACTGATTTCGGTATCGCGCGTGGGCACAACGATCCGCAGCTCACGCGGACCGGCATGTTGACCGGCACCCCGGCGTACTTCTCACCGGAGTTAGCCCGTGGCAAGGCACCATCCGCTGGATCGGACGTCTGGGCGCTCGGGGCGACGATCTACCACGCCGTCGAAGGCCAGCCGCCGTACGGCTTGTCCGAAAACACCATCAGCACGCTCTACCGGATCGGCACCGAGCAGCCCCGCCCGCCGCAGTACGCCGGTGCGCTGCGACCAGCACTCGACCACATGCTCGATCCGGATCCTTCGACGCGCTGGCACATGCCGGAGGCCGCTCGTCGGCTGGCCGAGATCGCTTGGGGACCAGGGGCAGTAGCCAACGACACCGGTGACCGGACGAACCTCATCAACCTTGCCCCGACGTATGGCGTGGCCGAATCGCACCCCGCTGAGGCATGGACCGGCCCGCAACCGGCGTACGTCGCGGGACCGACACCTGTCCAACCCAAAAAGAAGAACTCGTCGGCGCTACTGATCACGGTCTTCGCCATCGTTATCGCGGCAATCGTGGCGGTCGGTGGTTACGTCATCATCGACCACAACAAGTCGGCGCAAGCGGGTAACACTTCCAGCCCGGTTAAGAAGTCGTCGAGCGCGGCGGCGTCTACCAAATCTGCCTCGTCGCAGTCGGCAGGTCCGTCGAAGACGTCGGCACCGTCCACGACGTCGACTAGTCCGCAGAAACCCTCAGAATCGCAAAAGCCGCCACCGCCTGATCCCGGCGTCGCGATGAGCGCCTTCGTTTCGATGTACTACGGTTTGCTTCCCGACAACCCGACCGACGCGTTCGGCTATCTCGCACCCAGCATGCAGAACAACGGCGGGTTAAGCGGTTACCAGAAGTTCTGGGCGACGATTGCCTCCGTCAGCGTGTCCAACACGAATGTCGATCCGGTCGCGGGGACCGTCACGTTCGACGTCGTTTATGACCGCGTCAACGGCACGACGCTGTCCCAACAGCAGATCTTCACCCTCGCACCGAACGGTACTAGCTTCCTGATCGCCTCCACCGCCGTGCCGCAGATCTACTCCGACAAGTGATCGTCATGCGTTGGGCCGCTGGCGGAACTGCCAGCGGCATAGGGCTGACTTGGCTCACGCAAGCAGCTCTACCCCGGATCCGCGACGATCAACGACAGCTGTCTGCGATGAAGTCCTGGACGGACCCCGTCAGGGGCGAGGCACAGCGGACACGTCAAGCTCGCCGTCGTAGAACGTCCAGACGAGCCACGCGATCGGTCCGAGCTGCTGCGCCTGCGCCCACGTGGCGGGCGCCACGGGGGCTATCGCGCTGAGGTCTTTCTCCCACGCGTGGCCGATAGCATTGGCGACGTTTGTACGCGCGAGAAGTGTCGCGTCCGCCCGCAACTGTCGCCCGTCGCTGCGTACTGCCGCCCCGCCTGCCGACCGGCGCCATCCCCGGAGCGACCGGCGAGCAGTGCCAGCAGGCCCAGTTCGAGGACCATGACGATCGCACCCGCCTGCCACCATGCCAACTGCGCCGGTGTGAAGAAGTCGGTCGACCCGCCCGACGGTCCGATCACGAATCGGTAGACCACGACGGCGACAACGATCAGTAGGGCAATGATCGACACCGTCAGCATTTCGGAGGGCCTGCGCCGATATCGGCGCCACGCGATCAGGACGACACCGAGGACGTCGATCGCCGCGACCCTCGACGTGAGGATGATCGGCATCGCGGGCGTCGTATCGATCTTGACCCGCTTGGTGACCGGCTCGGCGAACGCCGCAGACAGCACGGCGCTGAGCAGGCCGACGCCGAGTAGGGCCGACGATGCGACACTCTCCGAGCCCACCGCGGCGACGGTCGGCTCCGCGAACCTCGACATGAAGGCGCGTCGCCCGCGGCCAAGCTGGTCCACCGCCGGCAGCACGTCGCGGGTTTCACGATCCGATGCCACCAGGCGCCACGCATGTCGCGCAACTGCCACGATTTCTTCGTCCGTACCGGTCAGCCGGACCGGGTCGTTCTTCACCACCGTCCCAACCTACCGGCGAACACTCGCCGCTATAGCGATACGCAATTCGCGTCCCCGGCGAGCTCGCCGGCGCTTCTGAACCGCGGCGCCCAAAGCTCGACGCGGTGCCGGACGGTCGGGTACGACGTGACGTATCGCGGTGTTACGAGCAGCGGATGGCAGACTCGGGGGATGACTACTGCCCCGGTTCTGACACCGATCCCCGAAGCCGACCTGACCGACGACCAGCGTGCGCTGTACGACGCGATCCTCGACGGTCGCAAGCCGATCAGCAAAAACACCTCGCTGACCGCCGAGAAGGGCGAGCTGCGCGGCCCGTTCGATCCTCTGCTGCGCGCGCCGAAGGTTGGCCACGCCGTACAACAGCTTGGCCTGGCCCTGCGGCACCAGACGGATCTGCCGGCGGCGGCCACCGAGACCGCGATCCTGACTGCCGCGATCCACCACGAGGCGGAGTTCGAGTGGTACGCGCATGCCAACATCGTGCGTACCCGCAAGCTCATCAGCGAGGGTGACATCGACCGGATCCGCAAGAACACTCAGCCCGAGGAAGCAGACGCCGCACTCGCTTGGAAAGCGGCGACCGCAATGTTGAAGATGAAGCCGCTAGATGCGCAGCTCGTCCGCGAGGTCACCGATCGATGGGGCGAACAAGGCCTCGTCGAGCTCACCTGCATGGTCGGCCACTACACGCATCTGGCGCTGCTGATGCACTGCCTCAACATCAGCCCGCCGGAGCCGTCTGACATGCGCGGCTAGCCGAACTGTGCTCTACTGGCGCGATAATCCATCGTTCGATCTCGCCGAGCTCACGCCAATTTCGACACGAATGTAGGTCACCGCGATGACAGACAACGAGCAGTACGACGGTCGTCAGCCATCCTCGTCAGAGGACACCACCGCGCTCCCGCGGTCGGAGGCTCCCGACGTACCGGAGAACCCGTTTGAGCCCACGCCGTCGTACGAGCCGACCGCCTCCTACCAGACCACTGGCACGTCTCGGCCCGGCGAGTACGTCGACCCGATCACCGGCGGCCCGGTGGACCGGTCAATGGCGCCCGTTGCGACGGCGCCCGAACCACAGGTCGCCGGTGCGCGGATGTCGAAGTTCGGCGGATATCTGCTCGGCATTATTCGTATCCTGCTGGGCTGGCAGTTCTTGTGGGCGTTCCTGGATAAGACGTTCGGGTTTGGCCGTGCGACACCGAGCGCCGATGCGTGGATTCACGGCGGTCGGCCGACCGCGGGGTTCCTGGCTGGAGTCACCGGCCCGAAGTCCGACAACCCGTTCAAATCGTTTTTCAAGTTCTTCGAAGGGCACGTCTGGGCGGACTGGGTGTTCATGGTCGGGCTGCTCGGCATTGGCATCTGCCTGATCATCGGACTCGGGATGTGGATCGCCTGTGTCGCCGGCGCCGTACTGCTTCTGCTGATGTACGCCGCCTCGTGGCCAATCGCGCAGAACCCGTTCCTCGATGAACACCTGCTTGACGCGATCCTGCTCCTCGCCTTGCTGGCATGTAACGCAGGCGCCTACCTCGGCCTCGGCAAAAGGTGGAAGCACCGGGTACGCCGTACCAACGCTGTCTAGTCGCTACTTACGGACTAGTTGAGCAGCAGGCCGCCGTCCACCGGCAGGCTCACGCCGGTGATGTAGGACGCCGCATCGGAGGCAAGGAAGATCGCCGCGTTGACGAGTTCCGAGGACTCACCGAGCCGGCCGGCCGGTGCCCGATCGGCCATGCGCTTGAGGAAGTCCGCGTCTTGCGCGTCGGTCATCTCCGATGGGAAATAGCCAGGCTGGATGGCGTTGACCCGGATCCCCTTGCGCCCGGTCAGCTGTACCGCGAGATCGCGAGCCAACCCGATGACGGCGGCTTTGCTTGCGGTGTAGGCGCCCTGCGGAAGCCCCGTCGAGGTCGTCGCGAGGACGCTCGAGATGTTGATGATGTTGCTGCCCGGCTTCATCCGGCGCGCGGCCGACTGCGACATCCAGTAGGTACCGTTGAGGTTGATGTCGATGACCTGCCGAAAGTCCTCGGGCTTCTCTCGGGTCATCGGAAAAGACGTACCGATCCCAGCATTGTTAATCAGTACGTCGAGGCGGCCGAACTCTTCAATCGCCGCCTCGGCCAGCCGCTCGCAGTCCTCGGGACTGCTGACGTCGGCCTGCACGGGAAGGCACCGGCGACCGAGCTTCTCGACCGCGGCGGCGGTCTGCTCGAGGCGGTCCAGTCGTCGACCGCTGACCACCAGATCGGCACCCTGCTGCGCGAAACCCTCGGCCATGGCCGCGCCCAGCCCCGACGAACCGCCAGTGATCAGGACAACTTTGCCGTCGAAGCGGGTCTGATCGGTAAACGATTCGCTCATGGGGTCCTCTTCCATCAGAAGTCGTGTGGGTTTCCCAGCAGCCTAGACAACGCTGCGCCGGTCAACGTCACCGCTGTCGCTAGACTCCTCGATCGTCGTACGGAGCAGCACCTCACGCATATTGAGCACGCATACGAAGGAGACGATCGCCATCGCGGTCATGAGCCAGAAGATGTACGCCGTAGCCAAGCCGTAGGAGTCTCGGATGACCTCCCGCAGCCCACCTTGCATCCCATTAACATCGTTGAGCGACCCAAGAAGCTCCTCGGCGCTCGGATGCGCGCCGGGGAGCCGGGCCAGCCCGGTCGCGAGCACTGAGCCTAAGTGGTTGGTCAGCATCACGCCGAGAACCGCGACTCCGACACCTCCGCCAAATGAACGGAAGAACCCAACCAGCGCCGTCGCGGCGCCGAGATCACCTGTCGGCACGCTGTTCTGGACGGCGAGCATCGTATTCTGCGACGTCATCCCCAGCGCCATACCAAGCAGCCAGATGAAGATCCCGATCACCCACATCGGCGTCTGCGACGTTGTGAAAATCATCCCGACACTGCCCAGCGCCATGAGAGCCATGCCCGTAACCAGCCAGAGCTTCCAGCGACCGGTGCGGCTCACCCGGTAGCCGCTGTACGTCGACAGGCCGATCAGCCCGATGATCATCGGCAGGGTCAGCAGACCCGACTCGGTGGCGCTGTGTCCGCGGGCGATCTGGAAGTACTGCCCCAGAAACGGCGGCAGACCGAACGTCATCAGACCAACGTTGATACTCAGCACGATCGCCATCAGCATCGTGCGATTCGCGAAGAGGTTCAGCGGAATCAGCGGGACCGCCACGCGCAGTTCGTAGAGCACGAAGACGACGAGCGCGATCACCGATGGAACCACGAACGCGGCCGACGGCACTGACATCCACGGAAAGTCCCGACCCGCGACGGTGGCCCAGACCATCAGCCCGCTGATCGCGGCGCTGAGCAGTGCCGCACCGAACAGGTCGATCTTTACCTTGCTCGCGGTGACCGCTGGCAGCTTGAGGTTGCGATACATCAAGCCCATCGACAGGACGGCGATTGGCACGACGATGTAGAAGCACCAGTGCCAGCCGAGCCACGGGGTGTCGACAATGATGCCGCCGATCAGCGGTCCGGCAACTGTGCCCACACCGAACGCCGAACCGATGTAACCGGAGTACTTCCCTCGTTCACGCGGACTGACGATCGCCGCCATCACGATCTGGCCCATCGCCTGGATACCGGCGTGCCCGATCCCCTGCAGCCCCCGCGCGGCGAGCAGCCACGTCACGTTTCCCGAGATCCCGCAGAGCATCGAGCCGACGACGTAAATGAGGATCCCGACGAGTAGCAGTGTCTTTTTGCTGTAGACGTCGGAGATCTTGCCCCAGATCGGTGTCACCGTGGTGGACACGAGCAGGGTGATCGCGACGATCCAGGTGTGCTCGCTCTGGCTGCCGTGCAGGTCGCGGATGATCGCCGGGAGCGCGTTGGCGATGATCGTGCCGGACAGGATCCCGACGAACATTGACAGCACGATCCCGGTCATCGTGAGGTTGATCGCCCGGCGCGACATCGAGGGCCGACGACCCTCATCATCGAGCTGATCAGTCATCGAGTCCTTGTCCGTCAAGTGGTCCGCGAAGAGTACTTAGCGATGTTAACGAATGGCGCGCATCATTACCGGCGATACTCGTCAGGTCTTTAGCGGTGTTAAATAGCACCGCGTTCTACTTTGTAATCCAGTCAGATAATCTCATCGGCAGAGGTAATCCGGCCTCACGCACACAGCTGGGCGATGCAGACAGCGCGCCAGCACAACGCGAATCGGAGTTTCCGAATAATGACAGCTAAGTACTCAGCCGTTCTGGTTGGCGCTTACGAACACCCGGGTCGTCACCTGCCCGATACCTCACATGCCCAAATCCACGCTGAAGTTGCGCTCGGCGCGGTCGCCGATGCAGGACTGACCCTCGCCGACGTCGATGGCTACTTCTGCTCCGGCGACGCCCCCGGTTTCGGCGGGCTCACGATGGCCAATTACATGGGCCTCAAGCTCTCTTACCTCGACACCACCGAGATGGGCGGTTCGTCGTACGTCGCACACGTCGGGCACGCCGCCGCGGCCATCGCGGCCGGCAAGTGCAAGGTTGCGCTGATCACTCTCGGCGGCAAGCCGCGCACCGGGCCGCCATGGGCCCGCCCCAAGAACGCGCCCGAATACCCCTTCGAGGACATCTATGGTCTGACGACGCCGGGCGGCTATGCCCTCGCCGCGCAGCGCCACATGGCCGAGTTCGGTACGACGAGCGCGCAGCTCGCCACGATCAAGGTTGCCGCGTCCAAGCACGCCAAACACAACCCCAATGCCTTCCTGCGCAACGAAGTCACTGTCGAAGAGGTGCTTGAGTCTCCGATGGTCAGCGACCCGCTGCATCGCCTTGACTGCTGCGTCGTGACCGACGGCGGGGGCGCCCTGGTGCTCGTGCACAAGGACGTCGCGAAGGGGCTCAAGCGTCAGTCGGTGTCGATCCTCGGCCACGGCGAGTCGATCAAGCACACCGGCAGCGGCAACCTCGACCTCACGTTCACGGGCGCCCGCTGGTCCGGTCCCCGCGCTTTCGAGGAGGCCGGCGTTAAGCATGCCGACATCGACTACGCATCGATCTACGACTCCTTCACGATCACGGTGCTGGAGACGATCGAGGACCTCGGGTTCTGCGAAAAGGGCAAGGGCGGCGAATGGGTGCTCGATGGCGCACTTGAGGCGCCGTTCGGCAAGCTGCCGTTCAACACCGACGGCGGCGGCCTCTGCAACAACCACCCCACCAACCGCGGTGGCATCACGAAGGTCATCGAGGCGATGCGCCAGCTGCGCGGCGAGGCCCACGAAGCCGTACAGGTGCCCAACTGCGAGATCGCGCTCGTGCACGGAACCGGCGGATCGCTCGCCAACCGAATGGGCAGTGCGACTCTTATTCTCGGGAGGGAATCAGCATGACCGAAACCACTCTGCCCAACCCCGTCCCGCCGATCACGCCTGACACGACGGAGTTCTGGGAGGCCACGAAGCGTGGCGAGCTGCTGCTGCAGCGCTGCACCAGCTGCCAGAGCGTCATCTGGTATCCGCGGATGATGTGCCCCGAATGCTCCGCGACCACGCTCGAGTGGTTCGTCGGCAGCGGCAAGGGCGAGATCTACAGCTGGACGAAGACTCGCAAAGGCCTGGGCGAGTACGCCAAAGCCGGCCCGTTCGTGCTCGCCTATGTGCAGCTCGAAGAGGGCCCGAAGGTGATGACCAACATCATTAACTACACCGATGAGGATCTCGTCGTCGGAAAGCCGGTCGAGGTCGCCTTCACTCCCACTGAGGACGGTACGGCGCTACCCCGCTTCCGCCCCGCCAAGTAAGGCCCTTCTGCACAACGTCGTACGCCCCGGTCGCTCTCGCGGTCGGGGCGTCGCCGTTGCGGCTACGGCTACCAGGCGACAGGCAGGTTTTCGATCCCGAAGACGATAGAGAACATCCGGAACTCGGTCTCGTCGATCGGGCCCTCGTGATGCAGCGTGGGGAAGCGCCGGAACAGCGCGGGCAGCGCCTGCCGCAACTCCATCCGGCCGAGCTCGGCACCAATGCAGCGGTGGATGCCCCAACTGAACGCCAGGTGTGAGGTCGTACCCCGGTCGGGCAGCATCTCGTCCATGTTGGCACCGAGTGCCTCGTCGCGGTTGGCCGCCACCAGCGACCCGACGACGAGGTCGCCCGCCTTGATCTGCTGCCCGCCGAGTGTGAGGTCGACCTTGGCAAGGCGAGGAAACGGCACCTGTACGACGGTGAGGTAGCGCAGTAGCTCCTCGACAAGGTTGGAGACCTGCTTCTCGTCGCCATCACGCATCAACGCGACATGGTCGGGGTTTTTCATCAGTACATGCGCGGCGAGCGAGATCATCGACGCCGTCGTCTCGTGCCCGCCCGTGAGAATCCCGTCCGCGAGGCCCGCGAGCTCGACATCGGTGATCGCGTCGCCGTGTTCGGCGATGATCTGGCCGATCAGCCCGTCGTTGGGCTCTTTACGGATCTGTTCGACGAGCCCGCGCAAGTATTTCAGCGACGCGCCAATCTCGCCGAGCGAGTCCGAGGGGTCGCCGGTGAAGTTGAACCGGTCGGCGCTGTGCTTCTGGAACTCGTCACGTTCGGCATAGGGCACGCCGAGTAGGTCGCAGATGACCAGTGCCGGGATCGGCATCGCGTAATGCTCGACCAGGTCGACACCCGGTCCGGACTGTTCCATCTCATCGAGCTGGCCCTTCACGATGCCGTCGATCTTGGGCACCAACCGGCGCAGCCGGCGCATCGTGAACTCAGGCGTCAGGATCTTGCGCAGCCGCGTGTGATCTGGCGGGTCGATCATCCCCAGCCCGCCGGGATCCTGCTGCAGCAGCATCTGAAGGTCCCCCGCTTCGGCAACCTTGCTGAAGTCGTTGCTGAACCGAGCATGATCGCCCAAGAACGCCTTGACATCGTCGTATCGGGTCACCAGCCAGACATTGGTCCCGACGCCGGGAACCTCAAGCGGGGCGATCGGCTGTTCGGACCGCAGCGCTCCCAACTCGTCAACGGGATTGACCCCGTCGCGCAACAACGGCATGACGAACGGGACTTCGCTCATGTACTTCGACCTCACGTGTTCGAATCAGACTTGCTCATTTGGCAGCCCCGACGATATCCCGATATAGGGCCGGGACGCCGCAGCGACCGACGTGGTACGCCGTTGGAGACAGCCTATGAGACGAGTTCGGGGTTGGCGGCGGCCTCGTCACGCAGTACTCGCTTGAGCAGTTTGCCCGAGCCGTTACGCGGTAACTCGTCGACAAAGATGACCTTTTTAGGAACCTTGAACTTCGCGAGCGTCTTGCGGCTGTGCTCGATGAGTTCCTCGGCGGTCACGTCGTCCTTCTTCACCACGAATGCGGATACGATCTCGATCCACTTCTCATCGGGCAGGGCCACGACTGCGACCTCGGCGACGGCCGGGTGGGTGTAAAGCGCGTCCTCGACGTCGCGAGATGCCACGAGAATGCCGCCGGTGTTGATGACGTCCTTGATCCGGTCCACGACGGTGATGTAGCCCTCGTCGTCCATCTTGGCTAGATCGCCGGAGTGGAACCAGCCGCCGCGAAATGCCTCCTCGGTGGCCTCCGGGTTGTCCCAGTAGCCTTCGCAGAGCTGCGGCGAGCGGTAGACGACTTCGCCGGACTCCCCGACGGGCACGTCGTTCATGTTTTCGTCGACGACGCGCATCTCGACGAACAGTATGGGCCGGCCACACGAATCCGGCCGGTCCGCGTGCTCTTCAGGACGTAATACGGTCGTCAGAGGACCGACCTCAGACTGGCCGAAGCAGTTGTAAAAGCCCAGTCCTGGTAGCGCCTTCTGCAGCCGCTGCGTGACCGGTACCGGCATGATCGACGCGCCATAACAGGCCCTACTCAACGAGGTCAGGTCGTATTTTTCGAAGTCGGGATGGTTCGACAGCGGCACCCACACGGTGGGCGCCAGGAACAGCGTGTCAATCTTGTCTGCCTCGATCCGGCGCAGGATCTCGGGAATCACCGGTACCTGCATGAGGTGGATTGTCGCGCCAATCGCGAGGTTGGGCACGAAGAAGCAATGCATACCCGCCGAGTGGTAGAGCGGCATCGGGATGAGGGTGCGGTCGTTGGAGGTCAGGTCCAGAGCGTCGATGCACGATGCGTAGTGATAAATGAGCGCCCGATGCGTCATGATCGAGCCCTTGGGCCGAGACGTCGTACCGGACGTGTAGAGCAACTGCGCGACATCGGTGTCCGTCACGTCGTACTCATCGGTGGGGACCTCCCCCGACCGTGCCACGTCGATAATCGAGCCGGGGCCGGTGGTCATCGGATGACGGATCACCGGCGCGTCGTCCAGCGCATCGACGTACTCGGCCAGGTGGTCATCGACAAAGATCGCGCGTGACCCAGATTGCTCGATCATGTACGACAGCTCTCCACCGGTCAGCGCGTAGTTGATCGGGACGTGGATCAGTCCAGCTCGGGTGCAGGCGAGGAACAGAATGCCGTAGGCGTCGGAGTTCTGGCCGTACGCCGCCACCCTGTCACCCTTTTTAAGCCCGAGGTCAAGAAGGTATTTCGCGGCGCGTGAGACCGCGTCGTCGTACTCGCGATAGGTCCAGCGTCGATCCTCGAAGGTCACCGCCAGCCGGTCCGGCTCCTTGCGCGCGCTCCTGGTGAGCACATCACTGATGGTGCTTCTGCGAACTCTCGACGACGACATGAATTACCCCTCCGCTGACTAATACAAGGTTATATCTCATAGGCCACCGGGCTGCCCCTCGACCGCGCACGGTACCGGTCACTACCGTTATGGGTATGGACCCTGCGAAGCACTTGAGTATCACCGTGGTGACTGACGCGGCGATACCTCTGCTCTTCGATTTTCTCACCTACCCGGCCAACCATGTACGCATCGACGGATCGCGGACCCTGCATGCGCTCACCGGTACGACACGGATCACGAAGGTCGGCGATGTCTTCGGCATGAAGGTGGAATTTCCGGACGGCCCGGCGTACGAGGTCGACAACCATGTCGTGGCGTTCACGCCGGACGTCGAGATCGCGTGGATGCCTGCGCGGCCCGGCGAGCAGCCGATCGGGGTGCGATGGGACTGGCAGTTCGACGTCGGGCCCAAACGCGAAACCCAGATCACCCAGAGATGCGACTGGTCACGGGTCACCGATGCGCACTACCTCGCGACTCGGAAACTGCCGCGAGTCAGTGAGCACCAGATGCGGCGGTCCATCGCGACCCTGATCACCTTGGCAAGTAGTAAGTCTTAGAGTTCAGCCACCACCTCACCCATTCCGGAGGAATCACATGCGCTTGGCCAGGCACGGTAACAGCGGATCCGAGAAACCCATCATCGGCGACTCCGAGGGTGCGTGGTTCGACCTCAAATCGATCACCGAAGACATCACGCCGCAATTCCTCGCTACCGGTCTGAACGATGCCCGCGGTGCCGTTGAGTCAGGGTCCCTGCCGGCCGTCCCCGAAGTAGGCCGCTTCGGTCCGCCGCTGACCGGGATCGGCAAGATCGTGTGCGTCGGGCTCAACTACCGCGCGCACGCCGCCGAAACCGGTGCCAAGCCCCCGACCGAGCCCATCCTCTTCATGAAGGCGCCGGACACTGTCGTGGGCGCACACGACACGGTGCTCATTCCGCGCGCGTCGAAGAAGACCGACTGGGAGGTCGAACTCGCCGTTGTCATCGGTTCCGAAGCGGCGTACCTCTCGAGCGTGAACGACGCGGCCGGTGTCATCGCCGGCTACGCCGTCAGCAACGACGTATCGGAGCGGGAGTTCCAGTCCGAACGCGGCGGCCAGTGGGACAAAGGTAAGAACTGTGCGACGTTCAACCCGTTCGGGCCGTGGATCTGCACCGCAGACGACATCGCCGATCCACAGGGCCTCGCGCTGCGCACGTGGGTCAATGGCGAGTTGCGCCAGGACGGCAACACCTCGGACATGATCTTCGGCATCTACGAGCTCGTGCATTACGTCAGCCAGTTCATGACTCTCTACCCCGGCGATGTCATCAACACCGGGACGCCGGCCGGCGTTGCCGTGGGCAGCAACGGAAAGTTCCCTTTCCTCGCTGCCGGCGACGTCGTCGAGCTCGAGGTGGACGGGCTGGGCCGCCAGAAGCAGACCTTCGCTCAGGCCTAGCCAGTCGCCGTCAAACGACACACTCTCGTGCGTAATGCGCACAGCAGACCTTCGCTCAGGCCTAGCCAGTCGCCGTCAAACGACACACTCTCGTGCGTAATGCGCACAAGAGAATAGTGAGACTGACGTCATAAACAGATTGTGATAGCGCGCGGGTCGGCGGACACGAGGACGTGCTATTCACCGCATGAGTACACCAGTCGACCGGCGATCGACGCTACGACCTCGATCGCATAACGCAGGATATTCTATATATAATAGCGATTCAAGGACTGCATCTGGTGTGAGTGAGCAGATTTCTACATCACCGCCCACTCGTCTCGAACCGACGACGCTCGCCCTGAGAACTGCGAAGTAGAGCCGCGGGTAAGGCGCCCTCTCTACTGCTCAGCAGCGAACAATTAGGCGGATCCGGTAACGATCTGGTTTGGGCTCACACCCTCACTTGACCGAGACTTAACATTCTCATACGCTCGGCCGACCCCATACGTCCTTGTCTAACTCGGCAGACATCTAGGAGATCCCTTTGAGAACCAGGCTTGCCACCCTTGTTGCTGTTGGCGCGCTGATCCTCGCCGGATGTGGAGG
>CAJDTT010000033.1_pt1 | contig 29026 bp, 27 predicted proteins | sample 7389841 | NCBI WGS metagenome assembly CAJDTT01 (sample SAMEA7055655, study PRJEB34461) | soil metagenome | biome: terrestrial ecosystem; feature: Peninsula; material: soil | place: Antarctica | collected 2016
GCAGTAGCAGATCACCCTCGACGCTGGCCCGCTCGAATTTCGAGTCAAACCATTTCGTATCGAGCCGGTTGACGATCAGGAACGTCCCGACGACGGAGATACCGAATCCGCCGACGATCGCGATCAGGGCGTTGAGCAGATTGCTGTCGGAGTGCACGACCGCCGAAAGTCCCAGCGCACAAAGCACGAAGATGATCGCCACCAGCGCCGCGATCGCTGCGACCGGGGTACGCGCGTGTACCGCCGGTACTGATTCCGGCTGAATGACGACGTGTTTACGCCGGTCACGACCGAGCCGTTCGCCCGACCGGATAGTGATGCTGTCCGGTGGCGGTACGTTCTCGGGGCGCTTCTTAGTCAAGGTGTACGTCACTCCTCATCGGATGTAGACCTAGTGTCCAGGATGCCCCAGATTCGCTGGTGATGCACCGGGCCTGCGCGCGGACTATCGCTTGGCGACGGCTCGGCGGCGTACGGCGCGACCGACCGGGATCGCGCAGAGCGCGCCGACCGCGACCACCATCGCCCCCACTTCTAGTGCCTTCACATAGGTGTCCGGGCCGGTGGACAGCAACGGTGTCACGACGATGGGCCCGAGAACCTGACCGACGCCGTACAACGCGGTCAGGATCGCCGCGGCCCGGGCCCCAATGAGCGCGGCGCCCTCGGCCAGCGCCATGGACGCGACTCCCACGAACGTTCCACCGAACAGGATCGCCGCGATCAGAGCGGCCGCCGGTGCCCCTGACAGGGCCGGCAACGCGATTCCGACGGTCTGGATCGACAGCGCCGTGACCAGCAGCCATGGTCTGGCGACCTTCTTGGACATCCAGTTCCAGAACACGCAGGATGGGAAGATTGCCAGTCCGACGAGGATCCACGCGCCGCTGCCCAGCCATGACGGTAGCGCGGGGGTGGACAGTGCCGCGACGATGAACGTGCCGGCGACGATATAGCCGACCCCTTCGAGGAAGTAGGACAGACACAGCCAGACGAACCGGCGGCGCCGGTTGCGGGGGGAAGAGTCGTCGTCCGGCACGACCGCGGTGGTCCTCTTCGGCACTCGCGCCTCGTCTGCGTGCGCTTCGGGTGCGTACGTCGCGTTCGCGAGGGCCTCTTTCGGGGTCCGTCCGCCCGGCAGCCACCACGCGATCGCCGTACCGATCGCCGCAAGCGCCGCCATCAACAGCCACGCGGTGATCCAGCTGCCCGCGGACCCCAGTGACAATACGCAGATTCCGGAGAGAGCGATGCCAACACCGACACCGCCGAATACCCATCCGGGGCCGTTGCGAGTAGCGCCGAGCTCTTGATGAGCAACGCGTACGGCGTACACGAAAATGATCGCGCTCATGACGCCGGCGACGAACCGCAGTGACCACCACAGCGGCACCGACTCCGACACTGGCATCAGCACGAGCGAAAGCACGAGCAGCAGCGCCGAGGTGCGCAGTACGACGACCCGGGTCGCGAGCCTGGGCATCAAGATTGCCGCGACCGCGCCGACAAGGTAACCCAGGTAGTTGGCGGTCGCGAGCGCCGCCGCCCCTGGCGCATCGAGATCGGTCTGGGCGTGCATTAGCGGCAGAATAGGCGTGTAGGCGAAGCGGCCGACTCCCATCGCGATCACCATCGCGGCCGTTGCCGCGAGCACGACGTAGCCGGTCCGGTGCCGGATGCCGCGTGCCGCTACCTCATTTGCCACGGGATAACCGTACGGCGTGGGCACCGCACGACCGTAAACACCTGGTGCTTCCGCCCCGCGTCCTAGACTGACCCGGTCAGCCATCCTTCGCGGAAAGAGGTATCGACGTGGACGCCGAAGTATTTGACGATTTTCCGTCCCCCACCGACGAGCTCGCCGGCCGGACAATTGCGGTCATCGGATATGGCAACCAGGGGCACGCGCAGGCCCAGAATCTCCGCGACAGCGGCTGCGAGGTCCTCGTGGGCAATCGGGACGATGAGTTTCGGGCTGCCGCACAAGACGCCGGCTTCGAGGTCGTGCCCATCGATGAGGCGGCGCGGCGCGCTCAAGTCCTGCTGTTGCTGATTCCCGATGAGGTGCAGCCGGAGGTGTTCCGAGACCAGATCGCACCCGGGTTGCAGAACGGCGACACGATCGTCGTCGCGTCCGGATACAACGTGCACTTCGACCTCCTGGACGTTCCCGACGACGTCGACATCGTGATGGTGGCGCCACGGATGATCGGCGAGGGGGTGCGTGATCACTACGAACGACGCCAGAGCGTCCCATGCCTGGTCTCGGCCGAACGCGACGCTAGCGGCCAGGCTCTTGCCACTGCCCTCGCGGTGGCCAGTGGCATCGGCGTACTTCGTGGTGCCGTCTCCTCCAGCGTTCGCGAGGAAGTGGCGCTGGATCTGTTCTCAGAGCAGGCGATCTGGCCGAGCATCATGGCCATCTTCCAGGCGGGGTACGACGTGCTGGCGAAGGCGGGCTTCAGCGACGACGCCATCCTCGACGAGCTCTATCTCTCCGGCGAGCCGGCGGAAGTACTCGCTCGAGTATCGCGGGTCGGGATGATCGGCCAGCTCGGCCTGCACTCGAAGACGAGCCAGTATGGGCAGCTGACCAACCTACTGCGCTCCGGGGCGTTTACCGACCAGATGCGAGAGCGGTTCTCCGGCGTGCTCAACGACCAGATACTGTCCGGCGCGTTCAGTCAGGACTGGTCCGGCAGTGGCACCGAGCCGGATGCGGACACCCGGATCGCGGCGCTCCGCAAGAAGGCCGAGGCAACCTCGTTGAGTGTCGCCGAACGCGCCGTGCTCGATCGCTGGTCCTAACCGACGCTACCGAGCACGTGCACACGTCGATAAAATCCGGTCGTCGACTGCGATCCGCCCGGATCGCAGTCACCGCCACCTTCGGCGTCCATGCGCTGCTCTTCGCATCGTGGACCGCGCACATCCCGCAGCTCAAAGCGCGGCTCGGCATGTCCGACGGCACCCTCGGTACGGCGCTGCTGGGCGTCCCGGTTGGTTCGATCCTCGCCATGCTGGTCGCCGGTTGGGTACTGCCCAAAATCGGTAGCCGGCCCGTCGTACTCATGTCTTTGATTGGCTACTGCCTCTCAGGTGCGCTTATCGGTACGTCGGGGTCGACGCTCGCGCTGTTCGGCACTTTGACTCTGTGGGGCGCATTTCAGGGTTCGTTGGATGTCGCCATGAACACCCAGGGCGTCACGATAGAGCAGGCGCTGAAGAAGCCGATTATGTCCGGACTGCACGGAGCGTGGAGTCTGGGCGCGTTCCTTGGGGCAGGCGTTGGTGCGTTCTGTGTCTCCCGCGAGATCTCGCTGAGCTGGCAGCTATTCGTCGCTGGGATCGCCTCCGCGGCAATCGTCGGCGTGTTGACGCTGTCGATGCTGCCGGACGGGCATCAGAAAGTGGATCACCGGGTCGGCCGGCGACGGAGGCTGTTCTCGGCCCCTGTCCTCGTCCTGGGTGCTGTCGCGGCGGCGTGCATGATCTGCGAGGGCGCGGCTGCCGACTGGTCCGCGGTCTACCTGCGCGACTCGCTGGGCACGAGCCCGACGTTCGCCGCCTACGGCTTCGCCGCGTTCTCGGTCGGGATGGTCCTGGTCCGGCTATCGGGCAACTCGCTCCTCCAACGCACCGAAACTCGGGTACTTCTCCCAGCGTTAGGAGGGCTGGCGACGGTAGGACTCACGATTGCATTGCTCGCGAATAATCCCGCGCTTTCACTCGGTGGTTTCTTCCTGCTCGGGCTTGGTCTAGCCGCCGTCGTACCAACCGCCTTCAGCGCCGCGGGCGGGCTCGCCGCGCAGGGCCAGAACGCCGGTACGTCGATCGCGACCGTCGCCGCGCTCGGCTGGGCCGGGTTCGTGTGCGGCCCACCGCTGATTGGGCATCTGGCCAGCGTGGTCAGCCTCCCCCGCGCGCTGCTACTGATCCCATTCCTCACGCTGACGATCGTCATCGCCATCCGATTTACTAACGTGTTTGCAATCCGATCACACGCCAGCGCGGACATCTAGCACTTAGGGTTAGCGCGTGGGAAACACCGCTATCAACATTGACTGGCGTTTCGGCGTGCTCATCGTCGTACTGCTGGGCGGCGCGATAGCGATCAACCGGGCGGTAAAACTTGGCAGCGCACTCGCCGTCCTGACCGGAGGCGCCCGCGCGGTCGTCCAGCTCGGCATCGTCTCGCTGATCATCATCTGGGTCCTGCACCATTGGTGGAGCACCGTCGCGTTCCTGGTCGTGATGATGCTCGTCGGCGCGGCCACCAGCTCCGGACGCATCGAGAACACCTGGAAACGCTGGTATCTCACGCTCATCCCGATCACCTGCGGCACCGTGCCCACGGTCGCGCTGATCCTGCTCAGCGGCACCGTACCGATGCGGCCGATTTCCGTACTGCCGGTGTGCGGGATCCTCATTGGCGCGGCGATGACCTCAACAACGCTCGCCGGTAAACGGATGCGCGAAGAGCTGCACGCGCGCCGCGGTGAGGTGGATGCCGGCCTGTCTATTGGCCTGTCTGATCGCGATGCGATCCAGCTGGTCGCGAAGCCGGCCAGCGCGCTCGCGCTGATTCCCGCGCTCGACCAGATGCGCACGGTGGGTTTGGTGACGTTGCCGGGGGCGTTTATCGGGCTCCTGCTCGGCGGTGCGCCGCCGCTACAGGCCGGCGCGGGCCAGTTACTCGTTCTCGCCGGAATTCAGCTTGTGCAGGCGATCACCGTTAGCATGACAGTCGAGCTCGTGTCTGTCATGCGACTGTCTACCAAGGAGTGAGAATGCCATTCTTCGACGGTGCCCGAGGGCGCGTGTTTTATCGCAACTGGTTGGCCGATGAACCAGCCGCGACAATCGTTTTCCTACACGGGTTCGGAGAGCACTCCGGACTCTATGACCGGTACGCCGCGGCACTGAACGCTCGCGGAATCTCGCTGTGGGCGCTGGATCAGATCGGGCACGGACAGAGCGAGGGGCCGCGCGGTCATGTCGACTCCATGGACGACCTGGTCGCCAACGCATCACAGCTGGTAACGCTCGCGGCACCGGACGGTCAGCAGGTCACGCTGCAAGGTCACTCTCTCGGCGCCGCCGCCGCTATGGTGTTCGCGCTGCGCGAGCCCGAACGCTTCGAGCGACTCGTCATCTCCGGGGCGCCACTGAGCGGATCGGACTGGATGATCGAGGCATTCGAATCGCCCGACGATGCGACCCTCGATCTCGATCCTGCTGACCTCTCCAGTGACCCGGACTACCTGCACGCTCTCGAACACGACCCGCTGGCATTCACCGAGGCCGACGTACTTGGCACGCTGAGCCGTACGCTGCCGGCTGCGTGGGCCGAGGTTGCAGAACGGATCGGTACGCTTCAGATCCCGGTCCTCGTCGTACACGGTGAGGACGACCCGGTCGCGCCGTACGCGGCGACTCTCGCCGCCACTGAGCCGCTACCCGACCGTCATGTTGCAGCGTTCCCGGGCGCGAAGCACGATGTGCTCAACGAGACCGTGCACGCGCAGGTCGCGACCGCGATCGCCGACTTCGTGCTCGATCATCAACCACACGGAGCAGCCGATGCCTGACAACGGACTTCCCCCCGTTCGGATCGGCACCGCCGACGCGGACGCGTTACGTCGACTCACCGAATTCAGCCTGCTCGACGCCCTGCATGGCAGGCGATCTCGACGTTTTCCGCTCGGCGGCCATATTCCCGCGGGACCGCTCGCCTACAAGAGTGAGCATGAGGTCCAACCGCTCAGCGACCTCGAGCGTGCGATCGTGCTGGCATCGGTCGCGGGTGTTACCGGATGGCACACTGCGATCAGCCACCATCCCCGCTACGCACCAGCCTTGCCCGACTACTCCGGCGGCGCGGCCGGAAGGACATTCCCATCCGCGGCAGGATTCGAGATCGTCGAGTTCTTCTTCACCGACGAGTCGGGTACCTACTTCCTACCCACTCGCGATGCGACCCCAGACATTCCTTTTACAGAAGGAGAAGGGTTCACCGAGGCACGACTGAACGCGGTTTTGGTTCGCGCGCAGCGCCTAAGCAACGAACGCATCTGGATCCCTCGCGAAGAGCCGTTCCTCGAAGGCCACAACACCTGGATCGCCAATCACCCGGGGTCGCTACTTGTCATACCCGTCGCCGATCTCGCCCAGCATACGATCGCCAACCTCGCGTTCTTCGTGCGCAACGGTTTCGTCATCTACGACGACATCAACAACCGCCAGATACCTGGAATCGAGAAGTACGCCGACATCGCCAAGGTCGGCGATCCGCTCCCGTTGACCTTCCTCGAGCAATACTCACTGACCGAGGCGAGCGCCGAGCTGATGACCGCGTCGTACAACGGACACCTCGTGCTCGGTGCGCTCGGTCTAGGTGGTTGGAGCTTCGATGGAATCGACCGGCTCACGATGCTCGGCGCCTCCGGGCGGGACGATGTGCCGGGGCTCGGGTTCCGTTTCGATGAGGACGAACGCTGGGCACTTCCCAACCCGACGGGGATTCCTGGCGTATTCGAAGGTTTCTGCCGTCCGCATTTCGACTCGGTCGGTGACGCGATAGAGGCATACTTCCAGCGGAAGTACGGCCCAGGAGGGCCGTTCCATCCCGATACTCCCGGGCCGTGGACCGAGAGCAGCGCCGTTCGTGCCGCCGCTGCCCGCCCGGACGCCCGATTCACCGAGCTGATGAAACTTCAGGCGACGTACATCGACGACACGTTCGGGAAGTTCCCTGGCACCGTGCCGACGATGTGGATCATGAATTACCTACAGGCCCAGCACCTCGACACCGACTACTACGACAAGCTCTTTAACCCTGGCGCGTATCTATCGACGCATCGCAACCACCAAGACCTCTGGCACCGCGGCTAGCGACTGGACTCGAGGTCGAGGAGGGTCCGCTTAGCCTCGAGCCCACCGACGTAGCCGCCGGTCGAACCATCCGAGCGAACCACCCGATGGCACGGTACGACGACGGGCAGCGGGTTAGTCGCGCACGCCGAGCCGACCGCGCGCACTGCCTTCGGGTTGCCCGCCGCAGCGGCCACCGCACCATAGCTCGCCGTGTCGCCGTACCGGATCTCGCGAAGCTGGTCGAGCACTTGACGCCGGAAACCCTTTGACAGACGGAAATCCAGCGGTACGTCGAAGCCGTCACGTCGATGCTCGAAGTAGTCGTCGATCTCTCGGGCCACCAGGTCCAGCCGGCCGGGAGATTCGAGGACGCGCGGACTGATCCGGTCCGCGAGCATCGTAAGCACCTTGTCGTGGTCTTCGATGGCGTAAGCGACCCGCACCAGTCCTTCGACTGTCGCGGCAAGCAACAGGGTGCCGACCGGCGTGTCAATGGTGCGATAGGCGACGTCGAGGATCCCGTCCTCCTGAGCCCGCACCGACAGATCGGCGTGCAAGCGCTCGAGGATGCGCGACTCGTCGGTCGCGGCGAGCGCACTGAGCAGTTCGCGATCGCCCAGATTGGTATTCATCATGATGCTCCTGTCTGGTATGCCGCACGCAACTCACTGTCAGCACGCAGCGCTTTCATGCCGTCGGCGGCGGCGCGGCGAGCGGCGGATTCGTTGTTGCCAAGGATGAGCGCGACCTCCTTGTACGGCAGGCCCGCGACGTGGTGGTAAGCGATCGCTTCACGTTGTTTGGCTGGCAGGGCTTTCAGCGCATTCCACAGCGCGTCATCGTCGTATCGCGACGAGCCGAAGTCGACCGTCGCTCTTTCTGGTACGGCCTCCACCGGCATCGGGTTGCGGGCGACCGCGCGATGCTGGTCGATAGCCTTACGCTTGGCGATCGTGACCAGCCAGGCCTCGAGGTTGCTGCCTGCCGGCAGGTCTGGGTAGGCCCGCATCGCAGAGAGGAACGTCTCGGACCACGCGTCGTCGGCCTCGGCCGGGCCGAGAACCGCCCGACAGACCCGCAACACCGTGGGGCCGTGGAGGCGGACCACATCCTCGAACGGTCGCTTAGTCACACTCACAATCGGAAGACGCGCGCAGCGAACAAAACGTGAGATCGCGTCCCTAGCGACATCAGAACAGCGTCGCTTCGGCGGGCACCGGATTTTCCAGGTCCAGCAAGAATCGTTTACGCTCCAGTCCTCCGGCGTAACCCGTCAACGAACCGTCGCTGCCGATCACACGGTGACACGGCACGATGATGCCGATCGGGTTCTTGCCGTTGGCCGCCGCGACGGCGCGGATAGCCAGCCGGTCACCATAGCGGTCGGACAACTGGGCGTAGCTGATCGTCTCGCCGTACGGAATCTCGCGCAGCAACTGCCACACCTTGCGCTGAAAATCGGTCCCCGCCGGGTCCAGCTCCAGGTCGAACCGGGTGCGTGCGCCGGCGAAGTATTCGACGATCTGCTTTTCGACATCATCGAACCCGACCACCGACGGATCCCCGAACCGATCGGTGGACGGCAAGTGCCGCTGGTTGTGCATATAGAGCCCACACAGTGCGCCGCTGTCGGTCAGGACAAGCGTCAGACTTCCCACCGGTGAGTCGATTATCTTGTGCGTCGTCATCTGCGGCTCCTCTGTTGCGCCGGGGTCTAATATCCCTCACCGGTAAGACAATTAACCGACGCACGGGTAGCGACCGTACAGCCCACAACTAGTGAACCCCGCCCATCAGTTTGCGGATCGGCTTGCTGAACGCGGCAAGCAGTACCCCGATGCCGATGGTAATCGCGCCGAGAACGCCGAAGTAGGTCACTTCGTTTTTCTCACTGTAGAACTTGGCGAGCTCGCCAGATACCGCGGTGCCGAGGGCGACGGACAAGAACAGCAGCGCGACCATCTGAGTCCGGAATGCCGCCGGAGCGAGCTTCGTCGCCAAGGACAGGCTCACCGGGGACAACAGCAACTCACCAAGGGTGAATACGAACAAAATACCGGTGAGACCGAGTAACGGCGCACTGTTGGGGCCACCGCCGGCCATGAACAGGAACAACAGAAACCCGACACCCACCAGCGCCGTACCAAGGGCGAACTTGATCGGCGTCGAGGGCTGGCGGGGACCCAGCTTCGTCCAGAGCGCCGCGAAGGCGCCGGCCAGGATGATGATGAAGACGGGGTTGATCGACTGCACCCACGACACCGGCATCTCCCAGCCGAAGATCGTGCGGTCCAGGCGCTTGTCCGAGTAGATCGTGACGACCGTGAACTGCTGCTGGTACAGCGACCAGAACGCGGCGCTCGCGACAAACATCGGGATGAACGCGTAAACCCGTTTACGTTCAACATCGGTGATGTTGCTGCGCAGAATCACCACGAAGTAGGCAATCGCCGCAAAGAGACTAACCAGAATGACAATATTCGCGAGGTTCGTCGCCTTGATGACACCGGCCAGCGCGAGGACCACGATCAGTACGACGACGCCCACCGCCGAACCGATCACTTTCGGCCGGGCGGCCGGCGGCAGCGGGTTAGGAATCTCTCGCGCCGCACCAATCAGATGCTTACGACCGATCGAGTACTGAATGAGCCCGAAAGCCATGCCGACCGCAGCCGCGCCGAACCCATAGTGAAAACCGAGATCCTGCTGGAGTAAGCCGGTGATCAGCGGGCCGATGAGGCCGCCGATGTTGATTCCCATGTAAAACAGCGAAAAGCCGGCGTCGCGCCGTTCATCGTGCTCGGAGTACAGAGTCCCCACCAACGCCGTCGCGTTGGCCTTGACGCCGCCGCTGCCGACCGCGATGAGCACCAGGCCGATCCCGACTCCGCTGATGCCCGGAATCAGCGCCAACCCGATGTGGCCACACATGACCAGGATCGCGCTGTAGAACAACGTGCGCTCGGATCCGATGAGACGGTCCGCTACCCACGCGCCGATGATGGTCGATAAGTAGACGAGCCCGCCGTAGGCCCCGACGATTCCGGCCGCTGTGGTCTGGTCGATACCCAGACCGCCCTTCGCGGCGGAATAGTAAAGGTAGATCAGCATGATCCCTTGCATGCCGTAGAACGAGAATCGTTCCCACATCTCCACGCCGAAGATGTGGACCAACACCCGCGGCTGACCGAAGAACCCGGTATCTCGGTCGGTCGCCGTCGTTTCGGTAGATGCCATGTCAGTCAGAGTCTCACGCTGGAACCTCCACTCCAGTGAGCGACATGAGCGCGGGCTTATCTGTCACCTCGGAAAACCGCGCCCTGTCGTAAAGTCGTCAGAGGGTCACTGGCCTGCACCGACGTACAAACACCCAGGAGCGCGACGCATGAGGCAACTACCACCGATCGATCAGCGGACCTTGCCGCACGCGATGCGGCAGGCGCTCGATCGGCATCCAGGGAAGGTCGCCCAGCGGGGACCGGAGGGTGACTACACCTTCGCCGAGTGCGCCGAGCGTTCGCTACGGATCGCCGGTGGCGTAGCGACTCTCGGCGCAGGATTCCAGGACACCGTCGCGATCATGCTCGATAACTCCCTCGACTTTGTGCACCTGTGGTTGGGTCTTGGGCTGACCGGCCTGGTCGAGGTTCCCATCAATACGGCGTACAAAGGGCGCTTTCTTACCCATATGCTCACCGACTCCGCAGTGAAGATCCTGGTGATCGAGGAGAGATACCTGCCGCGCCTTGAGGAGATACTCGACGACGTGCCGGCACTCAAGTCGGTCGTCGTACGCCGTACCGAGCCCGGGTCCGCGTCGTACCAGCTTGATGGAAGGACTGTGGTCGCGTTCGATGAGCTGCTGCGCGCAGAACCGGCCACGATCCGCGAGGTCGCACCGTCGGATCTGATGGGCTACATGTATACGTCCGGCACGACGGGGCTGTCCAAAGGGGTGGAGACCAGCCACGCGCATGCCTACACCTACGCCTCTCGCGAGGACTCCGCACGACCGATGGCGGATGACGTCGTACTGGTGACGCTTCCGCTGTTTCACCTGGCCGGTCAGTGGTACGGCATCTATCAAGCCCTGATTGCCGGGGCCACGTGCGTGCTCGAGCCGAGCTTCTCTGTTTCTAGGTTCTGGGACATCGTGCGCGACAACGGAGTCACCATGACTATTCTGCTCGGCGCGATGGCGCAGATGCTGCAACAGCAGTCGCCGCGTCCCGACGACGCCCAGAATCCGCTACAGCTCGCTGTGATGGCGCCACTAGCGAGCGATGTGCCGGGCTTCCGGTCCCGGTTCGACGTCGGGGTCGGGGGCGTGTACGGAATGAGCGAAATCGGCGCCGTCCTCAGCTCCGACGGGGACGACCTCGTACCAGGCGAGGCCGGAATGCAGCGGGACGGCTACGAGTTGTCCATTATGGACGAGGACGGCCACGAGGTGACGGTCGGCACCACGGGAGAGCTGTGGGTGCATCCGGCCGAGCCGTTGACCGTCTTAAGCAGCTACCACAACCTGCCCGAGAAGAGCGCCGAGACTGTTATCGACGGCTGGGTGCACACCGGGGACGCCTTCCGCCGCGACGCACAAGGACACTTCTTCTTCGTCGACCGAATCAAAGATGCGCTGCGTCGACGCGGCGAGAACGTCTCCAGCTTCGAGGTGGAGGCGGTCATCAACGACCACCCCGCCGTCCTTGAGTGCGCCGTCGTCGGCGTGACCTCTGAGCTGACCGAAGACGAGATCAAGGCGGTCATCGTGACCCGCGGGGACGAGTCAATTGACCCAGGCGAGCTGACTGCATTTCTGGTCAAGCGGATGCCGTACTTCATGGTGCCGCGCTACTTAGAATTCCGCGACGAGCTTCCCAAGACGCTGACCCAGAAGATCCAGAAACACTTACTGCGCACCGAGGGTGTCGGACCCAACGTCTGGGACCGGGAGGCCGCGGGCATCGTCGTACGCCGCGACAGCTGACGATCCGCGGGAAAGAGCCGCGGGGCGCCAGTCGAGACGTGCGCTAGTCCAGCCGGGTAACCGTAGCGCTGTGCCGGCGCGCCAGATCCTGATAAGCCAGCGGGTTGCGTTCTACCCAGATACGCGCGCCGGGGGTGAGCGGACCGGTGGACTTGGCCGGTGAGCCAAGCGCGAGAGTCTCGTCCGGGATCTGCGTGTTGGGCGCGACAAGTGCGCCGGCACCGACAAGCGACCGAGCACCGATGACGGACCCATCCTGCACGGTCGATCCGTTGCCAATCAGCGCTTCCTCGCCGATCACCGACCCGTGGATGACGCACTGGTGGCCGATGGTGGCGCCTTTCCCGATTCGTGTGCCATCCGGGCCGCCGTGGATGACGGTGTTGTCCTGCACATTGGCGCCGGCCGCAACGATGATCGGGCCGAAGTCTGCACGCAGCACGCAGCCGTACCACACCGAGGCATTTTCCTCGACCGTGACGTTTCCGACCAGTACGGCGGTGGGGGCGATCCAGGCTGTCGGCGCGACGTCCGGTTTGGCGTCCTCGAACGAGTAAAGCGGCATGCGCAAACTCCTTGATATGTCGATGGAAACTATCCGGCTGCGACACTATCCCAGCGCTACTTCACCGCCACCACGAGCGACCAATTCCGGCTTGTGGCAAGCGCGCTCGGTTCGAATAATCTCGCGGCATCTGCGGCTATGCTTTGAAGTCGTACAGTCTCGCCGGGTTGTCGACGAGGATCGCCCGGCGTACTTCTGGGTCCGTGATCCAATCGCCGATCAGGTTACGCATCCGGCCCGTATCGGGCATTGCGTACGGCGGCGCGACGTGCGGCCAGTCGCTACCGTACACACATCGGTCGGGCGCAGCCTCTGTTAGTGCGATAGCCACCTCCCTTGCCGCCGGGTAGTCCGGCGCGTCAGGGTCGACCCGGTAAGCGCCGGAGAGCTTGACCCACCCGTCGTGGTCGCGGACGAGTGACAGGAGCGATTCGAACGCGGGATGATCGACTCCGAGCGCGGCAGGCATGTGGCCCATATGGTCGACGACAACAGGCACCGGCAACTTGATGAGCCTGGGCATGAGCTCTGGAAGCTGGCGGGCATCGAGCAGCAGTTGGAGGTGCCAGCCGAGTGGCGCGATCTTGTCCGCGAGCATCTCCATCCCGTCAAACCCGATGCCGCCGCCGAAAAGCACGTTCAACCGCGTGCCGCGTACGCCCGCGACGTTTAAGGCCGCCAGCTCGTCCGCGCCGATGCGTGGATCAACGACCGCGACTCCGCGCAGTCGGTCTGGGTTGTGGTGAAGCGCGGAGAGCATGTATCTGTTGTCAGTTCCGTTGACGCTGATCTGGACAAGCACACCGCGTGCCATCCCAGTGGCATCCAGCATCGCCAGGTAGTCGGCTTCGGTCGCGGGCGGCGGGGTGTAGCTGCGCTCGGCAACCATCGGATAGCGCGGATCGTCGCTGACGACGTGCGCGTGCGTATCGCAGGATTGTTCTGGGATATCGAAGGATGGGGGCTGGATATAGGGACTCGGGGCCTCGCAGCGAGGTGCCGCTTGCGTGGGACGTGATGTCGTATTCGCCATCGTCAACCATTCCGCCGTCTAGATTTCTGACCTGGTCGCACCCAAACATACGGCGACACGCCGATAATCCGAAACCGTCGGCATTCATGCCACCCTGGCCATGGCGCGCAGAACGCGGCAGCCACAGCCAGGGTGAACACGTCACTCCCCCCGGAGCTCTTCACTAATCACGTCAAATTGTCGTGTCACCCCGGCCATGGCGCGCAGAACGCGGCAGCCACAGCCAGGGTGAACACGTCACTCCCCCCGGAGTCATTACCAGTTAAGTTCAAAGACGGCGCTGCCTCGACCACGCCCGCGCTCAAAGCTGCAGGTGCGGCCGAGGCAACCACGTCACTCCCCCCGGAGTTTTCGATACCTACAAGGGGAATCCGCGCCGCCCCGACCACGGCCGCGCTGATAGCGGCTGCCGTAGTCGGGGCGAACACTTCACTCTCCCCCGAGCTATTTCCTGACCAGTTGTAGGTGGTCTTAGGGTCCCGGACCAGGACAGCCCTCAGCGACGCCGCAGGGCGCGATGAGAGGATCTGGAGGCAGGTCAACGGGTGCGCGGTAGCCACGCGAATCAAGCTGGAACTGGGCTGACTGGCAAAGGCGGTGGACGCCTGCACAGTGATGACATTGGTCGGTCCGGAGGAATCCTCGACCAAGGACGAGGTGTGTCTCGACGGGTGGGCCAGTGTCGTGCCGAAATCGAACAAAGAGGACGAAATGAAGGTCACGATGCGTGCGAGTGCAACGGGGGGGCCGCGCGCACATTCCGAATTTAGGTCGAACGTGCTGCCAGATGAGGTGGCCGGTGAGGCGGCGACGGTCACCGACAGTGCGACCGTTGTCGACTCAGAGAGGTCGGCGTGACCGAGCGAGTCGTGGCTGCTCGCTCCATGAGTGCCGGTGGTCATTAGCAATGCGTCGGGCGTCGGTGGCTGCTGCGGCGCAGGCTGGCTCGGTGTCGCTGGCGCCAAGGGACGGTCGGTGATCGGCGGGACTGCGACGGTGGCACCGCGGGTGCTATTTGCTGCGGCGGCGCGCGGGCTGCGCGCCTCGACGGGCGACTTGCCGCCGACTGCCTCGGCATTTTTGGCCGAGCCGAACGCCGCGAACTCGACGCTGCTTCCGATGATGGTTGAACCGTTGACCACGATCGAGGCGTCCGTGGCCATCGCACCGGTGAGCGAGTCGACCGCACGGAAGGAAACGGCGCCGCCCTGACTGCCAGTTGCGCATGTCAAGAAGTTGCTGCCTGCAAGAAGATCGATCGTGCTACCCGGATTGACCACGATATTTTTGCCGACGACCTCAAGGTCCATGCCGGGGGCGTCCAGTACGCCGCTAAATACGATCGTTCCGTCGGTGTTGACGAGTTTGATGCCACCGGCTGGGATCGCGATCAGCATGTCAGGCATCGAACCCGTGGTGCTGTGAATGACCAATACATCCGGGTTGTTTGGGTCGGCGGTGACTTCCCATGTATCGCCGCTGGTGCCGGTGATCACTATGTGGTCCGTGCCGGTGACGGTTGGTGGTGCGACGACCGGTACCGCTGGCGGTGTGACGGCCAACGTCGCAGAGGCCGCTAACGCGCTCGGCTGCCCTCCCCCGCTCATCGTCATAGTCGTCATCGTTGTTGTTGTTGTCGCGGTAGTCGATGCCGCTGCTGTCGTGGTAGCGACCGTCGCGATAGCCGTAGTGACTGTCGCTGTCGTAGTTGGCGGCGAGATACTCGTGGCTGGTGAAGTGGCGACCGTGGGCGGTGTCGCGTCCGTGGCTGGCGCGGTGTCGCTCGGCGGCGCGGCGTCCGTGGCTGGCGCGGTGTCGCTCGGCGGCGCGGCGACCGTGGCTGGCGCGGTGTCGGTCGGCGGCGCGGCGACCGTGACTGGCGCGGTGTCCGAGGGCGCTGCCGTCTTCGTCGGCGTGGGCGGCTCCGCCTGAGTTTGCGCTGCCTGGGTTTGCGGGACCGTGTTAGGCGACGTATCCGCAGACGTGGCGCTGGCCTGGGGGTCGGGCGCGACCGGCTGCGTGACGGGCTGGGTTGGCGCAACATTCGCCGTGGCGTCGCTCGGCGCTGTCGCGACCTGAGGCGCGGAAGCGCTGGCGCCATTTTCGACATCCTGGCTGTCGGGCGCTTCGGCCGGATTGCCTTGCTCAGCTCCGGCGGCCGACTGTCCGTCCGAGGCGAGCGAGGTCACGCCCGAGCGACCGGGACTAGTCGGGTACCAACTAGCCGGCAAGGCGGATGGCCGAGCAAAACTGGCATGCTGCCACGAAGCCGGCTGGGGCGCCTGCTGGACGCGAATCCAATTGTTCGATGTCCTGGGCCGGTTGATCGCCGAGTCAGGCTGCGCCAAGGTACGCCCGGCCGCAAAATGCACCGCGCCCGGCGCGGCTGACACGACCTCGGGCGACACGACTGCAGATGCCGGTGCGATCGTCACGGGTGTTGCCTGCCATCCGGCGTTATTGGCTGTTCTCCAGGGCGTACCGATTGAAACGGTCGCCGTCGAGCCGGACGTGGGAGCGATTGGGCGGGCAGCAGGCGGTGGGACGAGAGGTACGGAAATGGCAGTCTGGTCCACAGTTACGTCGGGTGGGTCTACTCGTACCGTTGGGCTAGGGCCAGTGCGCGAATAAAGACCACCGGTCGTTTCGCTGACCGGCTGCCCGGCGGGAGCAGACGCTGACCACGCCGCCGTCGGACCGACGCCCAGCGCGATGGCTAGCCAGAAACTGACGACCGCAATCGCGAAATTTCGGGACCTCCGGGGGAGCCTTCGCACAGCACAAAACACGGCATGCCAGACCGCTCGTCTGGAGTTGCCGTATCCCCCCATGGTCGGCCTCCGCTCGGCGGCGAGCAGTCCACCAGGGAAAGTCCCTTGCACCACGTCCGCCATAACATCTAGACAGTGCAGAATAGCCCGGATTTCGCCCCGTCCGCAACCGAAGCGCCGCCGGGTCACGGCCACATCTCCACCGCTGAAGGCCGGTGACACCTGTCTCCAACCGACCGCTTGTCAGTCGAGCAGCTCCCGCAGTTTGCCGACCTCTTCGTGGGGCATCTTGTATTCGTGCTCGGCGCGCGGGTATTGCCGGTTGCGTACGTCGGAGGCGTAGGCCGTAACGCCGTCGATCATCTGGCTGCGGATCTCGGCGTACCGCTTGACGAATTTCGCCGCATGGCCCGCGTACATGCCCAGCAGGTCGTGGAAGACGAGAACCTGTCCGTCTGTGGACGGTCCGGCGCCGATGCCAATCACCGGCAGGCTCAGGCGTCCCATGAGTACCTCGGTTAACTGCGACGGAATCGCCTCGAACACGAGCGAAAAGCAGCCGGCAGCCTCGAGACCCTCCGCGTCCGTCACCAGCTCGCGCGCACGCGCGGCATCACGCCCCTGTGACTTGTAGCCGCCGAGGGCTGTCGCGGTCTGCGGCGTTAGCCCGATGTGTCCCATCACCGGAATGCCCGAGTCGACGATCGCCTTCGCACGCTGGACTGACGTACCGCCGCGTTCGAGCTTAACCGCGTCGCAGCCGGCCTCTTTAATGAAGCGCTGCGCGGTCCGGACGGCTTGCTCGTCGCTGACCTCATACGAGCCGAATGGCAGATCTCCTACCAAAAGCGGGGTCGAGAGCCCTCGGCGTACCGCTGAGCAAAGCATCAGCATCTCCTCGACGGTGGCCGGGACGGTACTCGGATACCCCAAGACCGTCATCGCGCCGGAGTCCCCTACCAGCACGACGTCGACGCCCGCCTCCTCCGCTACCTGCGCGCTCGGAAAGTCATAGGCGGTGACCATCACGATCGGCTCACTGTTTGCCTTCTTCTCGGCCATGCTTGCCAGGCCGAATGGTTTACGTGCTGCCCGCGACACCGTGTCGGTGCTTGGTCGGACGCTCATAATTGCTACCTCCTGTGACCGCGATTCCGGTCGTGTTACCTGGTTGCTATCTAGGTCATCCGGTGTGGTCCGGTTGCTCCGAGAGAGCCTGGGTGCGTTCGACGAGTACGTCGAACAGGGCGAGCAGCTCGGGAGCCACTCGCCCGATGGCGGAGCGTTGACGCGCAACCGTCGCGTGGTCACCCCTGGAAACTGGACCAGTGAGTGCCGCGCGAGGCCCATGCGCCGCCCAGTTCTGTACCGCTGCTTGCACCAGCGGCACGAGCATCTCGTGCGCGGTTGGTCCCTCGATTTGCGCACCGCGCGCGATCTGTTCTGCCGCGTCCTGCAGAGTAATGAGAAAGTTCGAAGCAACGCAGGCCGCCGCGTGGTACGCCGAGCGATCTTCATCAAGAATTTCGAATGGAGTCATCTGCAGCACGCTGGCCAGTCTGCGTGCGATATCGAGCGCGGCCGGCGTCGTACCGGCGATTGCGCAACTAACCCCGCTGAATCGAGCCGGCTCATCGTTGCCCATGAATGTCTGCAAGGGATGTAGTCCAAATATCGCGCTGCCCGGCGCATAGATGGTCTTCAACTCTGTGGCGCCGCTGGTGTGCCCTATCAGAGGCACTGCTCCCGAGTACGCCGATGCCACAACGGCGATCTGATTGTCCGGGACACACAGCACGACAGCATCCGGCGTACCGATGGCAGCGTTCCGGCCGAATGGCCCGGTGACCTGCACGCCGCCGTCACGAAGAGCCCGCGCCAGCGCAGTGCCCAACCGCCCGCCGCCAACTACCGCAATGCTTTGCGGCAGGGAAATATCTACGCTTTCGCGCGATGACATCTCGACTCCGATCCACGGACCCGTAGCAGCATCAGTCTCCTCGGGTCGGTCCACGTAAGACTATCGCGTCTGCATATAGGTTGGTCAGCATGACTCCGCCAGCAGCAAAGTCAGAGGCGATCGAGCTCGCGGTCGGCGAGCGTACGGTGCGGATCTCCAACCCCGGCCGGATCTACTTCCCCGCGCGCGGGGAGACCAAGCTCGACCTCGCGCACTACTATCTAAGCGTCGGCGACGGCATCGTCCGTGCGTTGCGCGAGCGGCCGTGCATGATGCACCGATTTCCCTCGGGCGTCAGTGGCGACAAGGTCCATCAGAAGCGGCTACCGCGAGGTGCGCCGGAGTGGGTGCAGACTGTCCGGGTCTATTTCCCACGTTACAGCCGCCATGCCGACGAACTGTGCGTCACGGAACTGGCCAGCGTGATTTGGTCCGTGCAGATGTCGACGGTCGAGTTTCACCCGTGGAACTCACGCCGTACCGACGTCGAGGTGCCAGACGAATGGCGGATCGATCTCGATCCCATGCCGGACTGCGGTTTTGACCGGGTACGCCGCGTCGCCCATGTCGCGCACGAGGTACTCGACGAACTGGGCGCGGTTGGCTGGCCGAAGACCTCCGGCGGGTCCGGCCTGCATATCTACGTGCGAATCGAGCCCGAGTACGGGTTCTCCGACGTACGCCGGGCAGCCCTCGCCTTTGCCCGCGAGGTCGAACGCCGCGCGCCCGAGGACGTCACGACGACGTGGTGGCGCAAGGACCGGGCACCGGACAAGCTCTTCGTCGACTACAACCAAAACGCCCGGGACCACACAATGGCCAGCGCATACTCGGTGCGCGGAAATGCCGAGGCGACCGTCTCGACGCCGATCCGCTGGGACGAGATTGACGACGTACAGCCGCGCGATTGCACGATCGCGACGGTGCCAGGCCGTTACGCGGAGCTAGGCGACCTGCATGCCGGCATCGACGATGCTGTGTTCTCACTGCGTCCGCTTTTGGACTGGGCGGACCGCGACGAGCACGACGGCGCCGACGATCCCGGCGCCCCGACCGAAGTCGATGGCTCGTAAGGATCACCAGCCGCTCGGGACCGCCAATCGACCAGGAGGCGGGCGGTCAACCGGTGGACCTCCTGGTCTCGGTCGAGGGCCGCCTGACCCGCGCCGGCGGGCGCCTGACCCGCGCCGGCAGGCATCTGATGCTCGAGCTCGAGGCGGTGGGACAGGTCCGCGTGCGACCGCTCGAGGCTCTGAGCGATAGCCGCGAAGTGCTGCTCGTCGCCGGCGATCAGCCTCGGGTCGGTCTTTGGGGCGGAGATGATCGGGAACGGCGAAGGCGCTAGTCATCGTCGCGCTCGCGCGTTCACGACCTTGCTCAGCTGACCCGTCGTCGTCGACAACAGCTCTCGCATTACGTTTGCTCCGGGCTGCGCCGTAAATTGTAAATGGAAGAGAGTTGAAGTACGCCTTCCACTCGGCCGTCGACTACGCGCCAGCCGCCCCTATTCGCTAAGGGAATACATCGCTATCCCAGCCACTCCAACGCCGCGACGATAAGCGCGGCGATCCCGGTGTCGAGGGTCGGGCGGATCTGTGGGGCGAAGTGGGCCGAATGGTTGGACGGTACGTCGCGCTCGACCGTGCCGGTGGCAACCGCGGCCCGAAATTTGTCAGGGTCCGTACCGCCAAAAAGCCAGAACACGATTGGGGCCGCCGCGGCCTCGGCAAGATGACCGACGTCCTCGCTCCCGGACACCGTGCCGGGGTCGATGACCAGGCTGTCGCCGAAGGCCTGACGGAACGCCGCGGCCACCCTCGCGGATGCGCCCGGATCGTTGACGAGCACCGGGAACGACTCCTGCAGGGTGATCTCGGGCTCGCGGTCCGCGCCCGAGGCCTGTGCCTCGGCCCGCACCACCCGGTGGACCGCGTCGGTCAACCGAGTCCGCACCGACTCATCCGCGGATCGCAGACTGAGGCCGAGCATCGCCTCATCGGAAATGATGTTGTTCGCGGTACCCGAATGAATCTGACCCACCGTCAGCACGGCCATTTGGCTCGGTGTGATCTCCCGGGCCACCACCGTCTGCAGCCGCATGACCGTCGCCGCGGCCATCACTATCGGATCGGTCGTCGTCTCCGGGCGTGACCCGTGACCACCTTGCCCGAACATGCGCACGTTGAACGAGTCGGCTGCGGCGAATGCGGCGCCCGCGTGAAGACCGAGCAGGCCGGCCGCTACCGGCGCGACATGCTGGCCCAGCACGACGTCCGGCGTAGGAATGCGGTCGTACAAGCCATCCGCGACCATGGCCAGCGCTCCGGCGCCTCGCTCCTCGGCCGGCTGGAACAGGACGACCAGAGTGCCGGACCACGCATCGGCTCGGCGTACGAGTGCGTCGGCCGCGCCGAGCAGGCAGACGACATGCATGTCATGCCCGCATGCGTGCATCACCGGCACGTCCCGACCCTCACGATCGGTACCGCGGGCCGCACTCGCGTAGCCCAGGCCGGTGGCCTCCAAAACCGGAAGGCCGTCCATGTCGGCGCGGAGCAGAACCGTGCGACCGTCGCCGCGCCGCAAGACTCCGATGACGCCGGTAGCACCGATCCCGGTGTGGACCTCATAGCCGAGCGCCGACAGCCGGGACGCGACGATCTGCGCCGTACGGTGCTCCGCGAATGACAGCTCCGGATGCGCGTGGAGGTCTTTGTAGAGTTCGGTGAGCCCCGCAGCGATGTCGGGTACGTCGTCCAAATCGGAGTTCATAGCGCCAGCTTTCCGTCCAGACCACGAATCATCCGCAGCGTAGCGGAGGCGGAACCTGCACGGAAGGCCTGTGCACTGCGCAGCCTGCTACTGTGCGCGACGGGGCATCGAGACGGCGCCGCACGAACCGAGGGAGACACGCATGAAGCTGGGTCTAGCACTGGGCTACTGGGGAGCACGTCCGCCGGAGGGCCTCCTCGAGATGGTGACGACCGCCGAGGAGCTCGGCTTCGACTCGGTATGGACGGCCGAGGCATACGGCTCGGACGCGCTGACACCACTGGCATGGATCGGCAGCCACACCTCAAAGCTCAAGCTCGGCACGTCAGTCATCCAGCTCTCCGCGCGCACTCCCGCAGCGACGGCCATGGCAGCGATGACGCTGGATCACCTCAGTGGTGGTCGCGTGGTGCTCGGCATCGGCGCGTCCGGCCCGCAGGTCGTCGAGGGCTGGTACGGCGAACCGTATCCCAAGCCGCTGGCACGCACCCGCGAGTACGTCGAGATTCTGCGCCGCGCCATCGCTCGCGAGGTGCTCACCTACGACGGCAAGCATTACCAGCTACCGCTACAAGGCGGCACCGGGCTTGGCAAGGCGTTGCGCTCGACGCTGCATCCGGTGCGGACTGACATTCCGATCATGCTCGCCGCGGAAGGCCCGAAGAACGTCGCTATGTCAGCGGAAATCGCGGACGGCTGGATCCCGCTGTTTTACTCCCCGACCGACGACCAGCACTACCGCGACTCGCTGGCGGAAGGGTTCGCCCGACCCGGCGCACGCCGTACGGCAGAGGACTTCGAGGTGCCGTGCATGGTGTCCGTCCATATCCAGGACGACATCGAGGCCGCCGCCGACAACATTCGGCCGCACCTCGCGCTATATGTCGGTGGCATGGGAGCGCGAGGCGTGAACTTCCATTACGACGTGATCGCTCGGATGGGCTTCGAAGCCGAATGCGCCAAGATCCAAGACCTCTACCTGGCCGGCCACAAGAAGGAAGCGATCGCCGCGGTGCCTCTGGCGATGGTGGAGAAGATTGCCCTGGTCGGCCCGCGCGCCAAGGTCAAAGACGAGCTACCGCGGTGGCAGAACTCCCTGATTACTACGATGATGGTCCGCGGTGACCCGGATACCCTGCGCACCATGGCCGAGCTCCTCGGCTAACCGTCCGTGAGTTTGTACCGACGATCCGTGAGTTTGTACGGACCGTCCGTGAGTTTGTACCGACGATCCGTGACTTTGTACCGGTCAGAGCGCCTTGACTGCGTTCAGCAGTTTGCCCAGTGAGTCCTTAGCGTCGCCGAACAGCAGCGTCGTCTTCGGGTCGAAGAGCAACTCGTTCTCGATCCCCGCGAACCCTGGACGCATCGAGCGTTTGAGAAAGACGATCTGGTTGGCCTCGTCCGCGTTGAGGATCGGCATTCCGTAGATCGGCGCGCCCGGGGTGGTCCTCGCCGCGGGGTTGACAACGTCGTTGGCGCCGACCACGAGTACGACGTCGGTCTGTTTGAACTCGCTGTTGATGTCGTCCATTTCCTTGAGCTGCTCGTAGGGCACCTGTGCCTCGGCGAGCAGCACGTTCATATGTCCCGGCATTCGCCCGGCCACCGGATGGATCGCGTAGTCGACCGCTACCCCGCGCGAGGTCAGTACGTCCACGAGCTCGCGCAGCGTGTGCTGTGCCTGCGCGACGGCGAGTCCATAGCCGGGTACGACGATGACCTTGGTGGCGTACTCAAGCAGAATGGCGATGTCCTCGGCGCTGGCCGAGCGGACCGGACGATCCGAGATCGTGCCCGCCCCGAGCGTCGAGCCGCCTTTCAGCGCGCCGAACATGATGTTGACGACCGACCGTCCCATGGCGGCCGCCATCAGTTTGGTCAAGATAGTTCCGGAGGCACCGACGAGGGTGCCGCCGACCAGTAGGACCGTGTTGCCAAGGACATAACCACCGGCGGCCACGGTAAGGCCGGTGAACGCGTTGAGCAGCGAGATGACGATAGGTACGTCGGCGCCTCCGACAGGCAGCACGAGGAGTACGCCGAGGGCGAGCCCGACGACGCCGAGCGCAATACCGATCCAGACCATCGGGTCGGTAACAACGAAGACCGCGAGGACGAGAGCGCCAATGAGGGCGAGCCCGAACAACACCGGCAGCCCGGGAAAGAGCACCGGCCGGGACGTCATCAACTCCTGCAACTTGGCGAAGGTGAGCATGCTGCCTGCGAACGACACCGTGCCGACGAGGATCGTGAACGCCGTCATCGCCAGGTCGAACTTCGGCTCACCTCCGTTTCCCACGCGATCGGACAGCTCCAGCAGCGCGACGACGGCGGCGGCGAGACCACCCACACCGTTGAACACCGCGACCAGCTGTGGCATCTGGGTCATCAGCACCTTGCGCGCAGTGATGACGCCGATGACCAGGCCAACGGCGATCGCGATCAAGATCGGCACCACGTGGTTGAGGTCCGCGGCGAAGAAGACGGTGATGACGGCGGCGACCGCACCGACGGCGCCGAGTAAGTTGCCGGCCCGGGCATGTTTCGGTGATGAGAGCCCTTTGAGGGCAAGGATGAAGCAGACGGCGCAAGCGAGGTAGATCAGCTCGACCCAGGTCGGCGTACTACTCATGGGTCAATTCCTTGGCCCGCGGCTTGCGGCGGGTAAACATCTGCAGCATTCGGTCGGTGACGACGAATCCGCCGACCATGTTGATCGAGGCGAGTACGACGGCAATTAGGCCGAATACCAGCTGTCCGGTGTTGTGCGCGAACCCGGTGACGAGGATGGCGCCGACCAGGATGATGCCGTGAATCGCGTTGGCGCCAGACATCAACGGAGTGTGCAGCGTCGTGGATACCTTCGAGATCACCTCGATACCGACGAAGATGCTCAGCACGAAGATTGTGAGCCAGACCAGCGGTTCGCTCATTGTGACTCCCCCTCCAACAGTGCGCGAGTGGGCTCATGCCGTACGTCGCCCCCGTGGGTCACGCAGGATGTCGCCACGATCTCGTCTTCGAAGTCCGGCGCGAACGCTCCGTCCACGGTCATCAGCGTGACGAGGTTGAGGACGTTTTGCGCATACAGGCGTGATGCGGGCCCGGGCATCTGAGCCGGCACGTTGGACCCACCCCAGACTTGCGCATGTCCGATCCGGACGGTCTCACCGGGCCGTGAGCCCTCGACATTGCCGCCGGAGTCCGCCGCCAGGTCGACGACAATCGAGCCGGGCGCCATCTGCTCGACCATCTGCCTGGTTACCAGGCGCGGTGCCTCGCGACCAGGCACGGCGGCCGTGGTAATAAGCGCATCGGCGGCGGCGACGTACGGCGTGAGTAGTTCGCGCTGACGGGCGGCCCGGTCATCGCTCATCTCGCGCGCATATCCGCCGGCACCTTCAAGAGACTCCAGTTCGAGGTTGATCGGGTGCGCGCCCATTGATGCGATCTCCTCTGCGGACGACGGGCGTACGTCGTAGGCCCGCACCACGGCGCCGAGTCGTTTGGCGGTCGCGATTGCCTGCAGACCAGCGACTCCCGCGCCGAGTACGACGACCTCCGCCGGCGGTACCGTACCTGCGGCGGTCATATTGAGCGGGAAGAACCGCCGTAATGCCTCGGCTGCAACGATGGCGCATCGGTACCCGGCGACCAGTGACTGCGACGTAAGCGCATCGATCGACTGGGCGCGTGAGATCCGCGGGATGAGTTCCATGGCAAAGGACGAGACGTTGCATTCGCGAAGCAGCGAGACCAGTGGCAATGACGACTGCGCAGGCAAGAAGGAAATCGTCGCGGCGCCGGACTTGAGTCGGCGTACGAGAGACTCCTGGGGAGGTTGAACAGAAATGACGACGTCCGCGTCGTCAACCGCATCCGCGGAGACCACTGCCCCAGCCGCGGTGTAGAGATCGTCTGACAGCGACGCGTTTTCTCCGGCACCCGGCTCGATCCCGACTTCGTAACCAAGCTTCGCGAGCTTCCCCACGAGGACGGGCACCATCGCCACCCTGGTCTCGCCGGGGTGGTTCTCCTTAAGCGCAACAATCCTCACGATCCGAAACCTATGTCACTCAGAAGATTCCGGCCACCATTTAAGAGCGTGTCCGGCCGTTTGGAGCCATTAGGCCGAAACGTTGGTAGGGACATCGGTAGGTAGTCGTGCTGGCTAAGCACGTTATGGCGGTGAGTCGCTGTCGATGGGTCCGAGCCGGTCGGTCGCGGCCGAGACGCGAGCCGACCGGGAGCGCTGCTTCCGTAGGCAGCCCGCGTGAAAGCCGACCACAGGCCTGGGCGACCGGCCGCGTGATTATGGGGAGCGCACGACAGATCCGACACGGCCGGGACGAACTCACGGACGGTCGGGTACGAAGTCACGGACGGTCGGGTACGAAGTCACGGATGGTGGGTACGAAGTGACGGACGGACGGGATTAAGTGACGGATCGCGAGGTGTGAGTGGGCGGTGCCGCGCAGGCGGACTTGCCGCACCGTTAGGTCATGCAGGTCGTAGATGGGTATTGAAAAACTCATCGATACGGTGCCACGCATCCACGGCCGCGGTGGGTTCGGGTTTCATTCCGGCGACACGCAGAAGCGGGCGCAGCGGGCGCGGTCCAGACGCGGCGTCGTTGAGGAAAGCGTGCCCGGCGCTCGGGTACTCCTTGACATCGTGCACGACGCCGGCCCTGGTCAGTGCCGCATCGAGCTTCGCCGCGGCACCCTTGAGCGTGAAGTCGCGTCCCCCGTAGCTGCCGACGATCGGGCAGGCATCGTCGAGGACCGCATCGATGTCCTTCGGGAGCTGGCCGTAGTTTGCCGAGGCGGCGTCGAAGCCGGTGGCCGCCGTCAGCAGGGCGAACCCGCCGCCCATACAGAACCCGATGACGCCTACTTTGCCGGTGCAGTCGGCTGACTCCAGCAACCATGACCGACCGGTCTCGATGTCGGCGAAGGCACGGCCCTTGCCGCTCATCAGCGAGCGCATCGTCGAGACCAAACAACGCCGCGCGCCACCCGCGCTGAAAAGGTCGACGGCGAGAGTAAGAAACCCGGCCCGGGCCAGCCGGTCGGCCTGGCGACGCATGACGTCGTCGAGCCCGAAGATCTCGTGCACCATCACGACCCCAGGCCACGGTCCGGTGCCACTCGGCGTAGCGAGATAGCCGCGCAACGGGTTTGATCCCGCGAGTGGCCCGGACCGATCCGTGAGATCCACATTCGTGTGCTGGATGTTTGGCAAGATCGCTCCCCCGCTTCGACGTCGGACAGTTCCTGTTTGATAGGTCCGTGCATTAGACCAGTCGCATCGTCGTCGAACTAGCCTACGAGCCGACCGAGGCGCTCCTTGGTGCCAGCCTCAGCGGTGGGCGTGTAAACCACCAGCCGGAGCTCCGCGTGGTCAGTCGGTGTCAAACGATGCTCTTCGAGCAGGAGGTCACCCACCTTCGGATGATGAAACAGCCGCTCACGCGAGCTGAACCCCTGCACGTCGCGGCTGGCCCAGCCGGCTCGAAACGGCTCGCTCACCTCCTGCAGCCGCGCGAGCAGAGTCGCGAACTCGGGACTGCCGAGCCGCGGGCCTGCCTCGGCTCGAAACTCGGTCAGAAACCGCCGGCTGTCCAGGGCCCAGTTAGGCAACATCTCTCGGACATAAGGATCGGTGAAGACCAGCCACAGCAGGTTTCTGTCGGCGTCGGGGACTTGGGAAACGTGCGGGTAGAGGGCGGCGTACGCCGTGTTCCAGCCGATGATCGACCAGTCTGCGGTGATCGCGAATGCCGGGTAGCCGACCAGCGCGTCAAGGAGCCGCTGCACCTCCGGAGGTGCGCCAACCACAATCGGAGCCTCGGTCGGTGCCGGGGCCGAAAATCCAGCAAGCGACAGCACGTAGGAATGCTCGGCGGGCGTCAGTCGCAAAGCACCGGCCAGCGCGTCAACCACCTGGCGTGACGGGTTGGTGTCCCGCCCTTGCTCGAGCCAGGTGTACCAAGTCACGCTGACACCCGACAGGTACGAGACCTCCTCGCGCCGTAGCCCGGTACGCCGCGACCGGGCCGCTGTTCCCCACCTGTCATCCAGCTAATGCTAGTGCTGCCACTACTAGTGTTGGCGGCGTCTTCCGTTATAAACGTCGGTACAGCACGATCTAGTTATGCCACCATTGAAATCTCGCACTGTCACCCATGGCCGCAACATGGCCGGCGCCCGCGCACTCATGCGCGCATCCGGCGTCGCTCGCGAAGACTTCGGCAAGCCGATCATCGCGGTTGCCAACAGCTTTACCGAGTTTGTCCCTGGCCACACACATCTGCAACCGGTCGGTCGGGTCGTCTCAGAGGCCATCAAAGATGCCGGTGGCATCCCGCGCGAGTTCAACACGATTGCCGTCGACGATGGGATCGCTATGGGCCATGGCGGCATGCTCTACTCACTGCCGTCGCGTGACTTGATTGCCGACTCCGTTGAGTACATGGTCAACGCGCACTGCGCCGATGCGCTGGTGTGCATCTCCAACTGCGACAAGATCACGCCCGGCATGCTCATGGCCGCGCTGCGGCTGAACATTCCGACGGTCTTTGTCTCCGGCGGACCGATGGAGGGCGGCAAGACGGTGCTGGTGGATGGCACGGTACGCACGCGCCTCAACCTGATCTCCGCTATGTCGGACTCGGTCTCGGAGTCTGTGTCCGATGAGGACATGGACCTGATTGAGGAGGCAGCCTGTCCCACGTGCGGGTCGTGCTCAGGCATGTTCACCGCCAATTCGATGAACTGCCTGACCGAGGCGTTGGGTCTCGCGCTGCCAGGCAACGGTACGACGCTGGCCACCCACACCGCCCGCAAAGACCTTTACCAGGCGGCCGGTCGAACGGTCGTCGACATCACGCACCGCTACTACGACCAAGACGACGAGTCGATGCTGCCCCGCAACATCGCTACCGTGGCGTCGTTCGAGAACGCGATGACCATGGATATCGCGATGGGCGGATCGACCAATACGATCTTGCATCTGCTCGCGGCCGCGATCGAGGGCGGCGTCGAGTTCACGCTGCAGGACATCGAGGCGTTGTCCCGGCGGGTGCCGTGCATCTGCAAGGTGGCTCCGAGCGGTGACTACCTCGTCGAGGACGTCCATCGCGCCGGAGGGATCCCCGCCATACTTGGAGAGTTGCACCGGGCGAACATGCTGAACGCCGATGTGCACTCGGTGCACGCGCCCTCACTTGATGAGTGGCTCAAGACGTGGGACGTACGGTCCGGTTCGCCTGCGCCCCAAGCGGTCGAGTTGTTTCACGCCGCACCCGGCTGCGTGCGTTCCGCAGAGGCCTTCTCGCAGTCTGAACGGTGGCACGAACTCGACCTCGATGCCGCAGCCGGCTGCGTGCGCGATCTCGACCACGCATACTCCGCGGACGGCGGACTTGCCGTGCTCCGTGGCAACCTCGCGCCCGATGGCTGCGTGGTGAAGACGGCTGGTGTCGACGACTCGGTCCTGACCTTCACCGGACCGGCCGTGGTGACCGAATCGCAAGAAGCAGCGACCGAGGCGATATTGAGCAGGCGGGTTACCGCCGGCGACGTCGTGATCGTCCGCTACGAAGGACCACGCGGCGGCCCGGGCATGCAGGAGATGCTCTACCCAACGACGTACCTCAAAGGACTCGGACTCGGCGCCTCGTGCGCGCTGATCACCGACGGCCGGTTTTCCGGTGGTACGTCGGGGCTGTCCATCGGCCACGTCTCACCTGAGGCCGCCGCCGGTGGAGCCATTGCCCTCATCGAGGACGGCGACCCAATCGTCATCGACATCCCCAACCGGTCCATCAGGATCGACGTACCGGAGGAGGTGCTGGCCGAACGGCGGACAAAGCTTGAGGCAGCTAACGGCTACGCACCTGGCAATCGCGACCGGACGGTGTCGACCGCCCTGCGCGCCTACGCTTCGATGGCGCTGTCTGCCGACAAGGGAGCGGTCCGCTTCGTCCCCTAACACCCATCCGTGACGTCGTACCGACGATCCATGACGACCCGCTAGCGAATACCGTCCCAGAGCC